>OGXG01000708.1_pt1 | contig 18114 bp, 19 predicted proteins | sample 1576251 | NCBI WGS metagenome assembly OGXG01 (sample SAMEA3541533, study PRJEB24748) | human gut metagenome | biome: human gut; feature: human-associated habitat; material: faeces | place: China | collected 2012
CTTCGAATCATTCGCTCGATCCATCTTCCCGCCGTTTCCCTTATGAGGTAAGAGTTTCCCATGAAAGGGGGATTTGTTTCTATGGAAACAACCATGAAGAAAACAGCATCCCCGATTGTACGAGAGTACAAGATCGGGGATATAACATATATCGTCAAGGCCGTCGTCAAAGACGGCGCGAAAGAGGACGCCGTGACAAAGGTGCGCCGCCTGATTCAGAATGACTTGCGGGGTAAAAAAGTTACAAATAATTTTGAACCCGCCTAATGACGGCGAGCGAGATCCCTGGTATAATATAAATAACCTGTTTGTCCGGCTGCCGGAATAGGAGGCAACATGAAAAAGCAGCCCGACAAAATCACCGCATATTACTACCGTGCGGCGAACAAACAAACAGACCTGAACCTTGACAATCAAATGCACCGACTTTTGAGCCGTGCGCAGGAAAACGAATCGGACACCTATATGTTCTTCGTGGACAATGGGTACAGCAGCCTGACCGCAGAGCGTCCGGCATTTCAAAATCTGCTTGCAGCAATCCATGAGAGCCGCGTGCAGAAAATCGTTGTCGTATCGCTTGACAGACTTTACCGCAGCTATCTTGCAGCGGTGCAGTTCCTTGATGATATGGAGCAGCGCGGTATTGCGATTTGCTCCATTACGGACGGCGATCTGCCCCTTTGTCGAGAACTGTATCGCGGCATTGTCAATGCCTACCGCAGTTCTTCCGAGAAAGGCGGTGAGTGCAGAGGACGGGATTTACCTTTCAGAGCTTGAAGCCGCAGGACAGTTTAAGCAATGAGCTTCGCAGCGTGATCCGCGATAATGTCTTGCAGTTCTACGCCAAGGGGCTATCTGCGGAATCAGAGGAAGAAGGTCTGACCGCTCTGTATGAGTGCCTTTCGCAAGAAGATAAGCTGGATGGCGAAAGTAACTCCATAGCAAACCAGAAGAAGATTCTGGAACGCTACTGCAAGGATCACGGGATTACCGCCTACCGCCATTATGACGAGGATGACGGTTATTCCGGCACAAACTTCAACCGTCCGTGCTTCCAGCGTATGCTTGCTGACATCAAGGCAGGACGGATCAAGCGCGTCATTGTAAAGGACATGAGCCGCTTCGGGCGCGATTATCTCCAAGTGGGAATGTATACCGATGTTGTTTTCCCAGAGTTTGGTGTTCATTTCATTGCCGTCAATGACGGTGTGGACAGCACACGCGGCGAAAGTGAGTTTACCGCAATCCGCAATGTGTTCAACGAAATGTATGCCCGCGATACCTCTAAGAAAATTCGCGCTACATGGCAGAACAAAGGCAAGTCCGGCGAGCATTTGACGACCATTCCGCCCTATGGGTATATGAAAAGCCCGGAGGACAAAAAGAAATGGATCGTCGATGAAGAAGCCGCATCCGTCGTACAGAAGATATTCTCCCTGTGCGCGTCTGGCAAGGGTCCCACGCAGATTGCTAAATGGCTCAAACAGCAGCAAATCTTGAACCCAACCGCCTATTGCCGTGCGAAAGGTCTGCCGACCAGCAACAAGCCGACAGCAGACCCGTACAAATGGACAAATGAAACGGTTTCCCGCATTTTGGAGCGCGTAGACTATCTGGGGCATACCGTAAACTTCAAGACTACAAAGCAGTCCTACAAGAGCAAGAAGAAAATCTGGAATGACCCGGAGAATTGGGTGATTTTTGAGAACACCCAGCCGCCAATCATCGAGGAAAGTGTGTTCCTGATTGTTCAGAACATTCGCAAGGCGCGTCGCCGCCCTACCAAGATGGGTGAAATGGGTATGTTCTCCGGGCTTCTGTATTGCGCAGAGTGCGGCGGAAAAATGTATCAATGCCGCGCTACCAACTTTGTAGAGAACCAGAAATACTTCATCTGCTCTACATACCGCAAGGGCAAGGATCTCTGCACGACCCATTCCATCAAGAATGTTGTGCTGCATGAAATCGTTCTGCGAAATCTGCGGGAAGCAATCTCGTATGTTTCAGAACATGAAGCGGAGTTCATTCAGGACGCAGCCGAGAGCGATATGCGGGACAGGGATACAGAGTTTGTTCGGAAGCGCGAAACGCTGGCAAAGGCAGACACGCGGATTGCCGAGCTTGACCGCATTATCTCCCGACTGTATGAGGACAACGTGATTGGAAAACTGTCAGACGAACGGTTTATCAAAATGTCCCATGACTACGAGCTGGAACAAAGCAACCTGAAATCAATGGCAGATGTCCTGCGCAAAGACCTGAAGCAGCAGGAGCAGCAGAAAACCAATGTTAAGGCGTTTATCGCTGCCGTGAAGAAGTACACGGATTTGCAGGAGCTTGACGCGGCTGTTCTCCGTGCTTTCATTGACAGGATCGAAGTTTCCCATGTTGACAAGAAATCCAGAACGCGGGAAATCACCATCGTCTATAACTTTATCGGTGCATTTGACTTCACACGGGCAATCGAAAATGCCCGCAACACAAGTAAAAAAGAGCAAAGAACGGCATAGCCGTTAAGCTACACCGTTCTTTGCTTCAATGTTTTCCTAAGTCACCGCCGCATTCAGTGAGAAGTTTTTTTACTATTTTCAATCTCTCAGCCATAAACGATAACCATTTAGAATGACGAAAAGTATCCTCTTTAACAACAAAAGCATCATTGTACTTAAAATCATCTTTCTTTCCAGTATTATACGGTGGATCGATATAGATAACATCAATTTTTCCTCTGTGTGTCTTTTCAAGCAAGTAAAGACTGTGAAGATTATCGCCCTCAAGCAGAAAATTATATGCCCCATTTTCGCCAGCACAAATTTCTCTTTCCTTGACTTCTGTAAAAACTGGAATCTGCGTTTTCATCTGAACGTCAACGGTTTCCTCGTGTTCTTCCCATACAAGTCCATACTTTTTCGACTTCAGTTCTTTTTCTATCTCACCCAAAGCAATGAGCGAATCATCATCTGTATGCTGCTCTTTCAGCGTTTCAAGAAAGGCAAGCATTTTCTCTCGCCTTTGTTGTGATAAGTTTGCCATAGTTTCCTCCTAATTTGCAGAAGTATGTTTCCCGTTTTTAAATAGATCAATAAATGAAAGTATGTTGTCAATTAACTGCGACGTTTCACACTTATTGTTCAATTTCTTAAATGCAACCGTCAGTTCATCGTCTACATTGGTATAATATTTTGATAAATCTTCGTGTATCTCTTCCCAAATTTTGTGTGCCATATATCCTGTGCAACCTACTGGAACAATCAAGTTATGTTGCTCGGTAGCCATCTCGAATTCTTGCTTCATTCCACCTGCCAAAACGGTGGATTCATTTTCTGCGTCATACTTGTTGCCGAATATGAAAATTGATACGCCTGCACGAGAAATCATATCTTCACGGTATTCTTTCCACATAGCTTTATAGTCTTCACCTTGTGGAAATGGACGCAACAGCAAACGCTCATCATTGATTCGCTGATTTTTCATGTATATTTCTTGCAAAGCACCATATATTACAGCACTTCCGACTCCCAAACCAAAGCCTGAAATAATGTTAAATCCCTTTTGAATCAATCTTTGACTTAGTGATTGAATAAAATCAGTTGCCGCTTTTTCATCTTCACTATATTCCGAGTATTCATAAGCACTGCCTGATACAAACACGTTATTATGATTCAATCTTCTGTTGATTTCTTTTAGAATATCTGTAATCTCGCTATAGTCATCAATCATCAAAGGCTTTATGCTATATCGCTTAAGATCTCCCATGAAAAGTTCCTGTTTTCGTTTAGCATAGTCATAATCTGCTTCACTTTCGTAGTCATTTTTACTAACATTACGCATGATTGCATAATGCTGACGATTATTTTCTTTATAGTCAATTCTGATTCTGCTCAATATATAATCAAGATTAGGGTCTGAAAAGCTAAAGCCAATAAAAAGAAATGTTTTGGAAATCAGGTCACCGCTTAAAGACGTAATAAATTGGGCGTGCTTCTGATAATATTGCTCATAGTCGTCCTTTATCAAAATGGCTTCATTCGGATTGCTTTTGTCACCATGCATTTTATAGACAATTGCATCTCTATGCGGAACAGTCAAGGACAATTGACTGTTACAATGCTTAACATCAACAGTTTTTCTCGCATCACGTAAAGCTTCCTCAATTAAAGAATCATAATTTGTTGTCCAAAAAGTTGATATGGGCAATCTTGCAAGTATTCTGTGATTTTCATCCAAATCCTTTTCTTTTGTAAATTCCTCAAAAAGGGCATGATTAATCACCCCACGATTCTGTCCGTTTTCATTATAGTTGTATTGTGCTAAAGAAACTAAGTCTGTTTCTTTTTCAATATCAAGTCCAAGATCTTCAGCAATGCCACTCAATAAGCTTTTCCAATCAACATATCCAGCATTCATTGAAAAGCCTGCACCAATAAACATTGCGGCAGTATAATTTTGGATTTCCTTAACATATCTATCAATGAATAATGAAATATCTTTGTTCAAGCAAATCCCCCCCTAATTTTAAAGCGATTTTACTATTTTGTATTCACTTGTATTTTCTTGGTGTTCATACGCCTTATATATAGAAGTTTGCGGACATTCTTTAAACCAGCTCCACTTTACAACATGCGCATAGTCATTATCAATATTATCTTTTAATATTGGAAATAGATTATTTTTATCGTAGTAGTCGTACGAGCCATTTCTGTCAGGTAAGATAACTGCAAGGAGAGCGTTTCGATGACTTGTGCGATCGTTTCGTGTGATTTCACGCAAGGAATAACTAATTTCCCATGGAATCCATTGTGAACGTTGTTTTTTAAATGGTTCTTTCATATTCGGCGATATGAGAACAATTGTCAAGGTGCTGTCATGAATCTTGTCTTTTAAGTGCATCCATATGGAATCTTCACTTAAATACGATAAGTCCTCATCACTTTTTTCTCCCTTATATATGTCGTCACCATTCAAAATTCTATTTTGAATATAATCAACATAATCATGAACGGCAGTTGTTCCACAAACAGAAGAAAGATCTTCTACATTCGTATCATTATACTTATAAGAAACAAAAATTTTATGTCCCATTTAATTTTCCTCCTATGATTTAAGCCAATTTTCAAGAGAAGTTATACTATTTTCATCTGGATAACAAATATAATATCCCTTTGGGATGTATGTGCCATTAGATATTTCTGTACCATCACTATACGCTATATAAGGATATATCTGCATATATTCTGATCCTTTATACTCAAAGTTATAAGCACCTTTGGGTTTCATCGGAAACAATGCAATATGTTTTTTGTATTTTTGAGCATCACCATATCCAAGTTCCCAATTACACCATTTAGATTCAATTGCACCATTTGTTGCAAGAAAAATGAATTTATTGCATTTAATTATTCTGTCTTTTATGTTTTGAGCAGTTTTTCCAGAGGTTATGGTTGGCATAGATGCATCTCTACTATCTATATACGCTTTTACATTGTATTGTTGTTCGAGAAAACCTATCAACCCCTTTAAATCATCCAAGTCATCATGTTTATGAGAAATAAATACTGTAGTTGTTTTGGAATATATGTTTTGTTCTCGAATTATTTCTCTTGACGCATATATATCCACATTAGAATACTTGTTAAACTCTCCTTGTTCAAATATAGTTTTCAATCATTCACCCTCCTGTATATTTTTTCTGTTCCATCTTGCTCAGACACAGATGGCTGAGATGGCACTTTGAGCAACTTTCTGCACTGCAATGCCTTGGTAAATTGTTTTTGCGTATGTTGTCAGCTGTCTGTCGTATTTCAGTTTCTACCGCTGTCGTTAAATCAGTTGTTACCGGCTCTCTCGCCGTATTTTCCGAATCAAGATGATAGATTTCCATGTAGTCGGCTGTTTGTCCAGTTAACTTCTGATAGCCGAGAGAATAGATTTTCAGTTGTTCTGTATTTATTGTTTCAAGAACACGCTTATTTGCCGTTTTGAAGTCAACAATTACAGTTTTCTTTTCACCGTCAATTACAACGTCTTTCACCATGTCAATACGTCCATTTACTGTAATGCCGTCACCCATGTCAATCTCGATATTTGATTCTGCCGAACGAATATCGGCAAGCATAGGTTGATTTCTGTCAATATATTTCTGTATTGCACGTTTTGCACTCTCTGTCATGCGGTCTTTTTGCTTTTGGCTTGCATATGGCAGGTAGAAAACCTCATCAAACAATTTCTGTACGAATTTATCTGTAATAGGTTTTCCTTCAATCGCCCTCAGATTTATATTACGAATGACTTCATGTAATGCGCTGCCATAGCCCATTTGTTCAGGTATCGGCTGCACAAAGCCATAAAACATCGACAGCTTGAATCTGTATGGACATTCAAAATAATCTTCGAGAAGTGAGAAATTAAGCGTGATTGGTACAGTTGCTTTTCTCAGATCTGGGAGGTGTGTCACATCATATGAAATGCTTTCTCTGTAGGGAAGCATACAAGGAGAACTTTTGGCTTCCTCAAAGAAAGTGGATATTGTCTTATCACGTCCATTCTTGGCGCGGGAAATGAACAGGTATTTTTTGGCTCTTGTAACGGCAACATAGAATAGCTTGCGTTCGTCTTCTAAATCACCATCAAATCGACCTGAACCATTTATCCTGCTTCTATCGATAACGTGCCACACGCTCTTTCCACCAATTTTTTGTGCAGGAAAGAAATTCTTATTCAGGCACGGAATGAATACCGCTGCAAATTCTAACCCCTTCGATTGGTGAACCGTCATAATCGGAACTGCATCAGGCTTGCTTAACGCATTATCAAGAGTTCCTTCTGGATAATAATCAGCTGCTTTATACTTCAAAAAAGAACAAAAGCCTGATAATTTTGATTTGGGTTTCAGCGTGTAATTTATAGTTTCGTAGTCATTGATAACTTGCGAAAACTTTCCAAGATTATATAATACGACTTCCGCTTCCTTTTTGCCATCTTCAACAAGGAAAATTTTTTTAGAAAATTGTGGTATATTTTCTGAAGATTAAAATCAGGATAGTGCTTTATTGTTGACACATCCAAACACATAAGATCATTAAATGCATTGGCAAGTTCTTTTTTGTCAAATGGATAATTAACCGAAAGCCACTTATCAAAAAGTTCCTTCAGTTCACATTCACCGTTAAGGTAATCAAAAATGCACTGAGCTGCTCTGCATTCAGGTGTATGCATAAGTTCATTCATTCCCTCAATAATATAGGGGATTTTATGCTCATCAAGTACATCAGCAATATCTATTCCGACTTTTCTCTTTCTGAGTAAGATTGCCATTTCAGAAAACGGAACACCTATTTTATGCAGCTTTTCTATGTTTTTAGCAATAAATTCGTATTCATCTTCTGCTGTATTGCATTCTTTAAATACAACATCGCCTTCGTCATAAACAGTTGAACAGCCCGATTGCATTTTCTTTGGTAATCTATGAGAATTATTTACGATAATATTTCTTGCAACATCAACAATTCCACTTGTACTGCGATAGTCAGTATCAAGCAAGATATACTTTTGTATGTTGTACCTCTGCATGAATGTAATTATATTGGTTGAATCACTGCCTCGAAACTGGTAAATTGTTTGATCATCATCACCTACTACACAAAGGTTAGCACCTAATTCTTTCAGGAGGGATACGAGTTTTTCTTGAACGGGATTGGTATCCTGATACTCGTCTACGGTCAGATACCTTATTTTTTTAGCAACTATTTTCCTAAATGTTTGATTTTTTTCAAGTTGATTTACCATTTCACGAAGAATGAGAGAGTAGTCAAAATGCTTTTCAGCATACATTTTATATTGGTATTTCTCAAAGGCATCTCTTACATTTTTGCTCCATTTTTCTGAATCATTCCAATTCTCATTTAGCAAACTCATAACCTTAATAAACAGATCGGTTTCAGTATACTTCTGAAGATTCATGTCTTTCATGCCTATTTCTTCATAGTAACGCTCAACAAACAACTTTGTATGTATATCATCTAAAACAGTAAATGTCTGAAACTCTGGAAGATACTCTTGAAGCATCTTAAGACAAAAACCATGAATTGTACCGATGTACATTTCAGCAAACCCTTTGGTATCACCAAGCACATCTTTACCCATAGAATACACACGACTTTTTAATTCCTCAGCCGCCTTTTTAGTAAAGGTAAAAGCAACAATATTATTCGGTATCACATCATCCTTGCATTTGAGAATATTGATAATTCTTCTTGTTACAACACCTGTTTTGCCTGCACCCGCACAAGCGATAATTTCGACATCATCGTCAATAGCATTAACCGCTTCTATTTGTTTCAGTGATAGGTTTTGTGTAAGCATTTTTATCCTCCTCTCCACAGTTTCTTGATTTACATTATATCATAATTTCCACAAAAAGTCAAGTGATACACGAAGTTTGTTAGTGCAAATCAACAGCATAAATGAATGATACATATATTTAATAAAGTGAGAAATATTAGAATGTAATTTTGAATATTCTATTATTATATATAACAATATGATATAATATGTATGATACACTATAAAATAAATAAGAGGTGACAAAATGAACGCTAAATGCAGATTACTATGCTTAAGAGAAATGTTTATCAAATATACCGATCAAAACAACTATGTTTCAATGGAAAGAATCCAAAATTATCTAACCTCCTGCGGCTATCCGGCACATAAGGTAACCATAAAAGATGATATTGACGCATTAATTTCAAGCGGTATGGAGATAGAATACATCCACAACAAAGGCTATCATTTGCGATCACGTCCTTTCTCACTCAGCATCTTAAAAATACTTGCCGATGCTATCGCATCTTTTCGATTCCTGACAGTCGATGATTCAGAAAAGCTGCTGAAACTGCTGGAAAGCTTGTGCAGTATTTATGAAGCACCTATGCTCAGAAGAAAGATCATGCTGACCAATCGTGTAAAGTCGGATAACGAGCAAATCCTCGACAATATTGACGTTATAAATTCTGCTTTCCGCAATAATCAGCAAATCAGTTTTGACTACTATGATTACGATATAAACAAGCATTTGGTTCAGCGAGGAGAGAAACGACTTTGTTCTCCATTTGCATTGGTGATGAGCGGAGAATGCTATTATGTTGTTTCGTATTATGAAAAATATGCCGATACATACACCAACTTTCGTCTTGATCGAATGCGAAACATCAGGCTTGTGAATTCAGCGAGAGAATATCTGGATGAAAAGCTGAATCTGGAGCAATATATCAAATCATCTTTTTCTATGTTCAGCGGAAAAAGTGAGTACGTTACACTCCGCTTGCCGCTGGAAAATAAATATTGTAACATCGTGATCGACCGGTTCGGGAAGTCAGTTCTCATGCTCAGGGACAAGAAATCGGACAATCACTTTATCATTCATGTTCCTGTAAGAGCAGAATATCCGCAGCCGTTCTTTTCCTGGATATTTTCATTCAGAGGAAAGGTGGAGATCATAAGTCCGATCAGACTGAAAGAACGATATACAAAAGTTCTTTATGAAAGCTGTGTACAGCAATATATGAATTAACGAAAGCAGGCACTTCGTAAAAATTGAAGTGCCTGTTTTATCATTCTATTTCGTTTTTGTCCTGGTTTCTTTCTTTCGGCTTAGCCGTTTTCTGCCTATCCTTAAATGCTTCCTTTTTCAGCTTAGCCCTTTCAAAATAGCAGGTACGCTGTTTTTCAGGAGCATTCTTTTTGGCTTCCATCGCTGCCTGATTAAGTTTTTCGGTAAGAGCAGTAAGCCGTTCTGTTTTTTCTTCAAGTTCTGCCTGCTGAGGAAACGAAGTATCAACAATACGCATAGCATTTTCCAAATCCATTTTAAGCTTGTTGATACTGTTTTGTGTATCATTGATCGTCTGGTCAATTTTGTAGAGTGTAGATTCCATACGCTTGAGATTGGCAGAAAAGCTGCTTGTTAAAGCACATTTATGTTCAGCATTGCCTTTCATGGTAATGGAAATGTCAGGTTCATTGCCAAACATGACAGCTTTGACGGATAACTTGAATCCCTGAAATTCACCGATTTCCTTTTCACTGTCGGAACTCTTTTTGACAAAATCCAGTACTGTATCTTCAAGAGCCTGTGCAGCTTCTTTACGGTCTGTGTATTCCGTACCAGCAATGGTAATCTTGAATATCGGCAGTTTTGTTTCTTCATCTATCGGAAGCTGACGAAGTGTTTCACGGTCAGCTTTGAGATTTTCAAGTCTTGTTTCAGCATTTTCAATTTTTGCAGGAGTGACAGCTACCGTTTGCTGCATATCAAATACCGTATTGGTGTGTTCTGCTTTTAGAAGATTGAGTTCCTTTACTTCGTTATCCAGCATCATCTTTTCCTTGATACGTTCATCACCTGTACAAAGTGCCTTGATTTCAGAATAGTTCAGAGCCTGTTGGTCAACGTCCTCACAAGTTCTTGCAGGAGTTTTAGAAGTCATGATCTGTCCGATGAAACGCTGCTTTGCTTCCAGTGTCTGATAGAGATATGCATCAAAACTGCCTTTGGTCACATAGTTAAAAACATGAGCCACGCTGTTCTGGTTGCCCTGACGTTCGATACGTCCGATTCGCTGCTGTAAGTCACTTGGTCGCCAAGGAATATCCAGATTGTGCAATGCAATCAGCTTTTTCTGGCAGTTTGTACCTGTACCCATTTTGCCAGTGCTTCCCAGCAAAACCCTCACTTCGCCCTTATTCACACGATCAAAGAGATCTGCTTTCTGCTGTTCGGTCTTGGCATCATGTACATAAGCGATTTCTTCCGGCTTTATTCCGTTTTGAATCAACTTATCACGAATATCATCGTAGACGCAGAAGTCACATTCCTCCTCTAAAGATTCTCTTTCAGACGCTGACTTTTCATCTGTGATTTCTCCTTTATCTGATGACTGCGAATTTTTCTTTGGAACGCCGAGGTCGCAGAAGATGATCTGTGTCAGCTTTTCTTCTGCTGTATCGTGATAAATCTGCGTAACATTCTTAATGCACTGATTCAGCTTTGTGTCTGGATGATCTTCAAATGAAGGGTCAATCAGTCTTGGGTCAAGCCCCAGCTTTCTGCCGTCAGAAGTAATACGGAGCATATTATCTACAGACGGATCTATATTTCCGCTTTGCACGTCATCGGCTCTGTCTGACAACTCCTGTACAAGCGTTTTCTGAAACTCTGTTGCTTCGATGTTCTCAATATGATACTTCATTTCCGGCGTAGCAAGATCGAGTGTGTCTGCTGTACGTACGTCAGCAACCTGTTTGAACATACTCATCAGTTCCGGCAAGCCTGTATAGTTGGCGATTCGGGTGCGTTCCTTGAATTTGTTGCCGGCAGGAGTAAGCTCCCATTCTGTTTTCTGTTCCCCGAATACCGTTACCCAGTTGTCGAAACTGCTTAGTCCAGGATCTTTCAAAAAGTCGTATTCCAAAAAACGCATCATAGTATGTAATTCGGTTACAGAGTTACTGAGTGGTGTGCCATAAGCAACACCTTAGCAACGATTATTCGGTAAAATTTGGACGGTTGGTTTTACACAATAAAACCGAAAGGACAGATACAAATGATCGATGCGATGTATAATTATAGACAGGGTGAAATTCACTCCGCTGAGTTCTCAGATGAGTTCAATGCTCTTTGCATACCGTTTGAAAACTCACTCAGCGAGGAGCAGATTGATATATTCCACCAGATACTTGACTGCGTGAGCGATACTGCCGCTGCTGAGATGAGAGCAGCCTACAAAGTCGGCTTCAAGGACGGTGCAACTATGATGTAGGAGATTCAGGACTGATATAATCACAGCATAAGGAAAAGGGCAATGTCCTCCGTGAGTGGAAGGCATTGCCCTTTTTTCCTTTAGAAAAAATCAGTTCAATTGTTTTTGCAGCCATTGAAGGCGATACAGATCATCAAATAAAGTGTCTGCTTTGTACTGCTCCCTAAAACTATAATTTCATCATACGATACCCAATACCGATATGTGTTTGTATCAGCGCCTGACTGCTGTCACTCAGCTTTTTTCGCAGGGTAGCCATAAATACACGCAGGGAGGCTTCGCTGTTATCCGCAGGAGTTCCCCATACACTTTGGATAATGTACTTATGCGTCAGCACCTTGCCGACATTCTTGGCAAGCAGGCAAAGCAGCTTGTATTCTATCGGTGTCAGGTGAAGTTCTTCATCATCAAGGTGAACACAGCCCGAAACATAGTCTATCCGTAATCTGCCATTGACAAACTCCGTGACCGAGATGTTTTCGGACTTCATAAGCCGCCTTTGTATCACCCTGAGCCTTGCGAGAAGTTCGTCAACAGAGAAAGGCTTTGTCAGGTAATCATCTGCACCTTTGTCAAGGGCTGTTATCTTGTCCCTGTCCTCGCTCCTTGCACTGACTATGATGATAGGAACATCGCTCCAAGTGCGTATATGCTCTATCACCTCAACGCCGTCAATATCAGGCAGTCCAAGGTCAAGTATGATAATATCAGGCTTATGCGAAGCGCTGAGCATGATCGCTTCATTGCCCCTGACAGCAGTAATAAAACGATAGTCGTTCATTTTAAGAGTAGTTGTAATAAGATTTCTGATAGGTTTGTCGTCCTCCACCACCAGAACAAGATATTCATTCATTTAGATCGACCTCCCCTATTGGCAGAGTAAAGCTGACAACTGTACCGTTTGGTATGTTGTCGCTGACAGATATAGTACCGCCGTGTGAAGTAATAATTGACCTGCACAGTGCAAGCCCCAGCCCCAGACTTCTTCTGCTGTCTGAGGAACGGCTGCCGCCCGTATAGAACATATCAAATACCTTTTCTTTTTCTTCATCGGAGATACCAGTGCCGTGATCGGACACGGATATCACAACAGCATACGCATTTTCTCGGCGCACACTGATGGTAACATCAGAATCCTCATCACTGTACTTGACAGCATTATCCATAAGATTGACTATGACCTGTACGATAAGGTTCGCATCTGCCATAACGGGGATTATCTCGTCATACATATCAACGATGATATTTCGCTTTGGGTAAGTGCGTTTGGTGTGTCTGACAGCCTCCTGAATAATGTCATCAAGTATCTCTACCGAGATATTGAGCTGCATTCTGCCGTCCTCAATTCGTGTAGCGTATAAAAGATTTTCCACCATTTCGATAAGCCACATTGATTCGGAATAAATATCCGTGTATATCTGCTGACGTGTTGATTCATCAAGCGTATCGCCGCCGGAAATGAGCGTACTGGCATTGCCTGATATGGAGGTCAGTGGTGTTCTGAGATCATGAGATATGGAACGGAGCATATTAGCTCTAAGCTGTTCATTCTGCGCCAGAAGTGCCGCCTCCTCCTTTTCACGGGCATTCTGCTCGGCGATCAGGATATTGCGTTTCAGCTTATTGGCAAGCGTTCCTGCAATGAACGCTGTAATAAACATCGTCACAAATGTGACAGGATAGCCTGCATCGTAAGCTGAAAGAGAAAACTCAGGATAGGTGAAGAAGCAGTTGAAAAGCACTACTCCTACGAATGATGATATCAGGCAGAAATACATCTTGGATGTAAAAATGGATATCACAAGCACAGCAATAATATACAGCATGATAATGTCCGCATCGGCAAGTTGAAAGGCTTTGAATGCGTATCCGGCAAGTGTTGCGGCTGTCAGTACCACAAGACATATAGCGGAGTCTTTGAACACAGAAAATGCTTTAGAGCTTTTTATAGAATTAGCAGTCATAAGAATCACCCTTGTTATTATAACATATCACTTTTGTGTTCGTCAACATCATCTTCTGACAGGTTGTGTCCACGGCTGCTCTTTTGTATCTCCTCGATGAATTCATCTCTTTTTTCATAATATAAAAGCCGTAGAGAAACATTGCTCCTACAGACAGTCAGACAGTGCAAGCAGAACATCTCTCACACGATCATCTTCTAAATTCTGAAACATTTCTGGATATCCCGAATCTCACCTATGACAAATGCGATGTCATCAGTTTTAATTACAGTGTCCGATGCAGGGATAAATACCTCTTCTCCGCGTTTGATCGTCAGAATATTGATCTTGAATTTCTTTCGTATATCGATCTGTGAAAGCGACTTTCCGAACCAGTCCTTCGGTACTTTCAGTTCGTAGATCGAGTAATTGTTATCCAGATGAATAAAGTCGAGTATGCTGTCTGATGCATATTTTGTAGCGATGCGAAGTGCCATCTGCATCTCAGGATAGACAACCTCATCGGCTCCGTTTTTAAGCAGGAATTTCATTTGTACATCATTTGTCGCACGGGATATGACTTTCTTTGCCCCCAGCTCCTTGAGCAAAGACGTTGTTTGCAGAGAGGACTGAAACTGGCCGCCGATGGCAACGATACAAACATCATAGTTTCCTACACCAAGCGAACGGAGAAATTCCTCATTGGTGCTGTCACCGATTCTTGCGTTGGTCACATAGGGCAGGATATTGTTGACACGCTCCTCATTTTCATCTACTGCCATGACCTCACACCGAAGCTCCTCCATGCGTTTGGCAATATGACTGCCGAATTGATCTACTCCGATAATTAAAACTGTTTTCATATATAAGACTCCTTATCCTATGGATATTTTTTCAAGCGGTAAGCGTGAATTCTGACTGTCCGCCGATGGCAGAGCTGCATAAATGAGTGTCAGTCCGCCGACTCTCCCGAAAAACATCAGTATCATCAGTATCACACGGGATACAGCAGACAGATCGCTTGTAATGCCGAGTGTCAGCCCTACAGTACCGATAGCTGAGCTTGTTTCAAACAGACAGGTCAGCAGCGGTAGATTTTCCACTCTGCTGATAATGATACCGCTTGTAAAGAACAATACAAGATACATAAACAAAACAGCACCTGCACTGCAGACAGTTTCGTTTGATATTCTTCTTTTGAAGCACTGCACATCATTTCTGCGCCTTAACACTGTGATCGCAGAAAGGAACAGAACAGCAAAAGTCGCTGTTTTCATACCGCCTGCGGTGGAACCGGGAGAACCGCCTATAAGCATAAGAATGATCATAATGGCTGTACCTGATTCATCCATAGCAGCGAGATCAGTTGTGTTAAAGCCTGCAGTTCGTGTTGTGACAGACTGAAACAGTGAATGGATCGTCCGGTCATGGATAGTCTCATGGTTATATTCATAAAAAAAGAAATACAGTGCAGGCAGAACGATCAAGACAGCAGATGTCATCAGTACGACCTTGCTTTGCAGAGAGAAGCGCCTGATCCTGTTCTTGTGTATTCTGATATCGCCCCAGACGAGAAAGCCGATGCCTCCCGTAATAATTAGCAGCATAATGATGATATTGAGATAGATGTTGCTATGGTAAAAGGTCAGCGATGAGAACGGTTCTCTTATGCCGAACAGATCAAAGCCTGCATTGCAAAAAGCCGATATGCTGTGAAACAAGGAATACCACAGTCCCTTAGCGATACCAAGATCATTGCAGAAAACGGGTGCAAGCAAAGCCGCACCGATCATCTCTATGATAAGTGATGTTTTAAGGATAAAGCCTGTCAGCTTCACAATACCGCCTACCTGCGGTGCGGAGATGGATTCCTGCATCGTACTGCGCTGCCGCAGACCGATTTTCCGCCCTGATGCTCTAATGATCGCAAGCCCGATGGTGATAACGCCCATACCTCCGATCTGAATTAGCATCAGAATGACCGCCTGCCCGAACAGAGACCAGTATGTAGCAGTATCCTTTACAACAAGCCCAGTCACACAGGTAGCTGAAACGGCTGTGAACATTGCATCAGGGAATGAAGTCACACACCGCTGCCTTGATGAGATCGGCAGCATCAGAAGTAGCGTACCTACCAGAATTAGGCAAAAGAAACTGATAATGATGACCTGAAAGGAAGTCATATGAGTTCTGTTTTTTACTCTATTTTTATGTAACATCGTACACCTCTCGTTCAAATGATAGCTTTATTATATCACATGAGCGGTTAAAGTGTTGTTAAGATTACGGTTACGGTGTTAAGATTTCGTTAAGACACAATATTGATGTGTGCTACTTGCCCGTAGTCTATTGGAACACCTGCAAACCGTTCCGCACAAGTCCCTGCCTGTGATGCTCTTGGACTTCCATTCCCCATAAAGCTGACCGAACCTCGTCCAGTCAATCTCAATGGGCTTCCGTCCTGTGTATTTGCCCTGTGCTTTAGCGATCTCGATGCCCTCACGCTGTCGCTGTTTGAGCTGTTTACGCTCCAACTGAGAGAGGGCAACAAACACGGTCAACATGAAATTGCCCGCAGGCGTGTCGGTGTCGATTTTCTCCTTATGGCTGATGAGCGTTACCCCTTTGGCGGTGAGTGTGTCGATAATGTTCAGCAAGTCCTTTGTAGAGCGTCCCAGACGGCTGATGCCCTCCGCACATATTCAAGCATAACCCTGAGCTGAGGACGGTCGGTGTTCGCTCCTGACAGCTTCTCGGAGAAGATGCGGTCAACCTGATAGTCGCACATGATTTCCTGCTGTCTCGCTGTCTCCTGATGTTCCGTTGAAACTATGATATATCCGATTTTGCTCATAGCTGTTGTTTCCTTTCTTTTATGTTGATGTATGGTTGATTTTTTCGGGGTTACGATGTATAATTACAGATAAGGGCAGGCGCTCGGTTTGCTCGTATAATTGTAATTTACAGGAGATAGTCATAAAAAGTAAAATTATCTATTGTCTGAATTTTCTCTGGACGAGTTTTGTTGCATTTACATTTCCAATATGTTTTGGCTGGATTTTTCTTGATATAACTGGATATTCAAAAGGCTACAGCTATGATTTAGGCTCGGAGAAAGATGTTTCTATTATGCTTGGCTGTATTGAGCTACTGATTTGGCTTGCCTTAGCATTGCCCTCAAATATCTATGTGTTCCGGAAAACAATGGGTAAAGGTAAGACATACCTGCTTATCCCTATCATATTGTATATAGCACTTGCTGTAATTTGCGTAATGCTTACGCATGGTGGGTGGACATCATACGCAAATGAAGTGTTTAATATATAAATTCTGATTCTTCTTAGTAACTATACACCTTACTACGGCAAGGAGAACCAATCTCTCCCTGCCATATTTTTTTATTCAAGATGACCTTTCTTTGAAAGTGGTGATGAATCGTTCCGACACAGCATCTGCTGAAGTGCCGAAAACAGTCTGTGAATCTGATAAAATGGAGCGAATCAACATAGACATATAATGTTGTTTTGAATTCTTGAAACTAAGAATTTTTATTACAATACAAACATAAACAGTATTTAACAATGTACCGGCTGTGATTATTTCATTACTGTTTTCATTAAAATAAGATTGATATTGTTTTAATTCAAGATCAAATATTTGTCTAAAGCCTTCTTGAAATTTTTCATAATTTTTATAAATATAGGATATTATAGCATTTATGAGAAAATTTAAGTCATCACACATTTCTATCTCTTCTGCCTTTGTCATGGAAGGGGAAAAATCTTCCGGTAGTGTGAGACAGATCTTTTTTTGGGGGGGAAGAATGTACTGTGCATGGGTAGAAAAGATTGCAAGATTGTGTGGCTTGCAAGTCGAGCTTGTGTTCATAGCAAAAAAGTGGTATAATAGGAGATATGAAAAAAGAATATCAAGCAACAAATTACGAAAGTGATTTGACAGACAAACAATGGGAAGCAATTAAAGAATTCTTTCCATCCGGAAATAAAAGCAAATATCATAAACGATCATTAGTAGAAGCAGTATTGTATATCGTAAAGACAGGCTGCCAGTGGAGAATGCTGCCGCATGACTATCCGCCACATGATACGGTATGGAGTTTTTATCGCCGAGCAAGAGAGAACGGCGTATGGGACAAAATGATGAAGCATCTTGTCAAAATAACACGAAAACAAGCAGGAAGGAATGAAGAACCAAGTTACGCACTGATCGATTCACAGAGCGTAAAAACAACGTGTTATGGAGAAAATCATGGATATGACGGGGGAAAAAAACGAAGGGAAGAAAACGGCACATTGTAACAGATACGATGGGAAATCTCCTGTGTATTCACG
>OGXG01000711.1_pt1 | contig 18094 bp, 13 predicted proteins | sample 1576251 | NCBI WGS metagenome assembly OGXG01 (sample SAMEA3541533, study PRJEB24748) | human gut metagenome | biome: human gut; feature: human-associated habitat; material: faeces | place: China | collected 2012
TGCTCGCCCACACCTCGCCAGCATTTTTGAAAAATTGCTGGATCAAAAAACTTTTAGTTGCCTGCGGCTCGTTCCTTGCAACCAATACAGAAAAACATTTTTTGATTTCTCCACAAAAAATGACTGCTTGCCAAAATAAGTTTCTCTTGACAGTCTTTGCTGCATATGTTATAATGCAAGTACAACCAACCGACATATTAGAAAGGATGAAAGTTCATGAAAAATAGAAAAACAGGAAAAGCCATCGCCGCTGCTGCCATGTTGACAATCGCAGCAATGACCATGCCGATGCAGACCGTTTCTGCGGAAGATATTGTTGACGACCCTTACAACGTTGTTGTATTGGGTGACAGTATCAGCACCGGTTATGGGCTGGAGGATTCCAGCAAGTCCTATGTTTCCGTTCTGGAACATCATATGAATCAGAAAGTCACCAATCTTGCAAAGGATGGCACAACTTCTTCGGAACTGCTCCAGTCGTTGCAGGGGGATAGCACCATGCAGAGTGCAGTTGCTGGGGCTGATATCATTGTAGTCACCATCGGTGCAAACGATATTTTGCAGCCGGTTCTGAATAATGATGTGGTGAAAGTAGACGATTATGACAACGTTTATGATCTGGCGAATGCCATCAAGGATAATCAGATCGCATTCCAGAAGTATTTGAGAGCCACTATGCCGACTGCGGTTGCCAATGCAAATACCAACATTGACAGCATTATTTTGCAGTTGAAGAGCACAAACGATCATGCAAAGCTGATATTTCAGACGGTTTATGACCCGTTGAGTGTTGATCAGGACGATACAGGATTGTCTACCAACGCACTTTCTTTGTTAAGTACGTTTTCGAATGGGCAAATGTATCAGTATTTGAATGGAAGTGCCAACGGTGGAACGTATATTCCAGTGGGCTTGAATCAAAATTTGCAGACCCATGCCCAGAACGGAGATATTTATTTGGCAGATGTCTATAACACATTCCTGCACCATGCATGGACAAATGTCAATATTGCAAATGCAGACGTGCACCCGACGGTTGCCGGTCAGGAAGCCATTGCCAATTTGCTGATCGATAGCGGCTATTTCCCAACTGTTACCAATATGCCGGGTGACATTGATGACGATGGAAAGGTTGATGTTCCGGATGCAGTTGCTGTTCTGACGGAATATGCACGTGTTGCAGCAGGAAATGAGGGACAGTTTAGTGATGCACAGAAAGGCAAAGCAGATGTCAACAAAGATGGTGTGATAGATGTTGCCGATGCCGTTGGCATTCTGACTTATTATGCAAAGCAGGCTTCTGGACAGACACCGTCTTTCAGCTGATAAAAATAGCCTGAATTAGAACGAAAACCGTTCGGTTTTGCGGAAAAGTATCGCAAAATCGAGCGGTTTTTTTGTGAAAAACTGTGAAAAATAGAATCCATCTGTGTTTAACGATGTTTTCCGTCTACTATCATAAAGTTATCACATTCCAGCGTATAATATTAACCATAGAGCAAAGAACAAGACAGACCGATGCAGAACAGCAGCGGTTTTCAATAGAAAGGAAGATTCTTATGTATGAACGGGAACAGGACATGATGAAAAATGAATCGAACAACACAGCAGCTTCTGAGCCGAAACAGCCAGAATCCACTGTGACCAATCAAAATCCTTATAGCACATCTGCTGCAACGGGCAGCACCACTGCCAATCATACAGCAGAAACGAACAGCACTGCTTCTGGTACGATTTACGGAGCAGCAAATCGGTATGGCAGCACCACACCGACTGGTTATGGTTACACTACTAATAGTAGTACCAACCAGAGCACAGGATATACTGGAAATACTTCCTCTGATACACAATCCCAGCAGCAGGGTTACAGCTACGTCAATTATTATTCCAATCCGAATGCACCAGTACAGGCATCCGGCAGCGGCAAACCGCCGAAGAAAAAGAATCACTTCTGGATGAAAGCGGTTGCATTTGTTGCAGCAATGGCAATTGTTTCGGTTGGTTCGATTGGTATTTATAATGGCGTTCATAATTCCAACAAGCTGGTAACAGCAGAAAGCAGTACTTCTGCTTCGGATTCTACCGATACCACAGCCAATACCACAACACAGGACAGCAGCAGTAAGGCACAGAGCACAACTGTAAAGGGCGATGCTGCAAAAAGCTGGATTGAATTGGCATCCGGTACAAATGCAATGTCTATCAGCGACATTGTTAAGAAAGTAGCACCATCGGTTGTCGGTGTTCAGGCAACTTTCAAGATGCCGAATAACTACAATTATAATTATGGTTTTGGCATGTTCGGAAATGGCAACAGCGGAAATGGTGACAATTCCGGTTCAATGACCGGCGTCGGAACAGGTATTATCATGCGGGAAGATGGCTACATTGTCACAAATGCCCACGTTATCTATGATTCGGAATATGGCTGCGGCGAAGCAACTGCCGTGGAAATCCGGATGTCCGATGAAGAAACCACTTATGATGCAAAGATCGTTGCATATGATATTGAAACCGACCTTGCTGTTTTGAAAGTAGATCAGACTGGTTTGACTGCTGCGGAATTTGGCGACAGCAACCAGTGTCAGGTTGGCGATGCGGTTGTTGCAATCGGTAACCCGTTGGGTCTGGAACTCCAGAACACGGTTACTTGCGGGATTATTTCCGCACTGAACCGGAAAGTTACCATTAACGACAAAACTATGACATTGATTCAGACCGATACCGCCATTAATAATGGTAACTCTGGTGGTCCGTTGATCAATAGTTCTGGTCAGGTTATCGGCATCAACTCTGCGAAGATGTCCTCTAGTGTTTCTTCCAGTGGTGCAACCATTGAAGGTATCGGCTTTGCAATCCCGATGACAGAAGCACGGGAAATTGTAGATGATTTGATTAACTATGGCTATGTTACTGGCAGACCGCAGCTGGGTATCAGCTGTCAGGATGTTTCTGAAGCCGTTTCTCAGGCATATAACTTGCCAATCGGTGCATATGTTATCAGTGTAACCGATGGAGGTGCAGCAGCAGAAGCTGGTTTACAGGTCGGCGATGTCATTACTGCCATCAATGATAACAAGATTGAAACCACAGAAGAACTGAACAACTATAAGAATGAATATAATGCTGGTGACACGGTCACCCTAACCATTGTCCGCAACGGACAGGAACAAAAAGTTTCTGTCGTTCTTCAGGAAGTACAGCAGAAAAAACAATCCTGATGAAGTATCACAGACAGTGAAATCTTTCCCACCAATGCCAAAATCTGGGCATTTAGTCGGAAATTTTCAAATGCTTTCTTCATACATTCTCCTTATTATTTTTCCAACACAGGCAGCCTGCAAAGTCTTTTTGCAGGCTGTTTGTGTTTTTTGTGAAAAATGACGGAAAGAGCCAATTCTGGAAACACGACTTTCACAAGGTGCACACAAAACTTCAGTTGAAAGCCTGTTGAAAGGTGTTGAAAACGGTTGAAAATTGTGTAAAAGCTACAAATACGGGCGGAATTTCCACCTAATAATTTTAAAAAAAATCAGGGCAGAGGCTTGACATTCCCGACAGAATGTGTTAGAATACTTTATGTAAATCGTTTACGGCGGTTTATGCACCCATGCCGTAAAGGATCGCGTGAGTCCAAGCATTCATGGAACATCCGGTTATTTCAGTTCTGCGAAATCCGGTTACATGGAAACAGAAACAGGGCAGTTTAATAGTGAGGGGAAATGAGACTGCACAAATGCAATCACGTCTGTGCGTCAGCTTGGACGGCCACAAAAAAATTGAATGAAGAGAGGGAAATGTGCAATGAAGAAGGTATTCAATAAAGTCATTGCAATTGCAGCAACTGTACCGCTCGCTTTGACACAGGGCTTTGCAGTGATGGCAAATGCTGCAGACGCAACCACCATCAGCGTGGAAAGAGTACTGGAAATTAAACCACAGGAGTTGGAGTCCGATTGGGCAAAGCTCGTAGAAGGTGCACTGATTGATTCGGAAGGTAAGAGCTTTGAACTGAATGTTGCAGATATCGTTGATTCTGCTGATTTCTCGGATAAGAATGCTGCTTATGTAGAAAAAGTACAGAAGTGCATCGTTGGTAATCCAAGCGTAAAGATTAAAAATAGCGTTGCAGTTATGACCGCACAGGTTGATGCAACCAGCTATGTACAGAGCAATATCATTGCTTCTATCAAGAAGGAATTGACCAAGCAGGGTGCAGCTTCCATCATCGATGACATTGATTTCAGCATGTTGGAAAAGAAGGGTACTTTTACTGCTGCCGTTGATGGCGATAGCATTGAAAATACCGCAGCCAATAAGGCAGCTGGTACTGCAAACACCATTCGGGTAAAGGGTGCAGTTTTCGTAGATAGCGAAGGCAACCAGGTTGCAACTTATGCCGATGCAAAGGCTTATGCTGCAAGCACCGTTCAGCAATTGAAGGTTGAAGTGACCAAGAAGGCTGCTGCTGCTAACTTGACGGTAAACCTTGATAACCTGCTGGCTACTTATCAGAAGAAAGTAGAAAAGGCATTCTCTTATGCAGATAAGGCAATTGTAACATCTGCACACAAAGAATTTGCTACCGCAGATGAAACACTGGCTTGGCTGAAGGCACAGAAGAATAAGAAGACCACACGGTTTGACGTTCCGGGTAGTGTTGCAGACCTCGCTAAGTATGGCGATACATTGAATAAGGCAGTTGCAGAAGTCAACAAGGCATTCCAGAAGGTGGATGTCAATTATACCATAGATGTAAGCATGGATGATATCACCAGCCTGCTGAACAGCGGTTCTGATTTCGTTGCCGATGCAAATGCAGATACCAATGTTTATACCGTAACCTTCAAGGTTCCGGATACCGATGTAGATGCTGATTATTTCAGCACTGTAGAAGGTATTGAAAAGTATTATGCTGCACATCCGGATCAGGCAGAAGTAGACGGCGTAACAGATGCTGATTACAGCCAGCTCGTTTATGATTCTTCTTACAAGCTGGTAACTGCACAGGGCGATGCAGATAATGATACACTTGCAGGCGTTCCGAGTGGTTACTTCAATGTAGAAAGAATTATCAAGTTCAAGGATAAGTCTACAACTACTACCACAACAGATATGAGTGGCACAACAACCACAGACGTATCTGGTACAACGACCGATGTGAGCGGTGTGACAACAACCACCGATGTGAGCGGTGCAACAACGACTGACGTCAGTGGTGCAACAACCACCGATGTGAGCGGCGTTACCACCACTGACGTAAGCGGCGTTACCAGCACTGATGTGAGCGGTGCAACCACCACTGACGTAAGCGGCGTTACCACCACCGATGTGAGCGGTGCAACCACCACTACAACAACCGGCACTGGTGACAGCGAAACCACTACAACCACAACGACTGGTACAACCGGTCCGATCATTCCAGTTGGTACAACCACACTGGAAGTGGAAGTAAATCCGGCAAACTTCTACTTCTCCGTAGATGAACGGGAACTGAAGCCGTCTGACTTGTTCAGCAAGTTCGATATTGTGGATGAAGAAGGTACACACTTCGATGCTCTGGAAGCAGGTGCAGTTACCCTCGATAAGACCACACCGAAGGAAATCTTCGATGCAGAAGGCAAGGCTTACTGTGTAACAGAAGTAAACGCTTACTTCACTGATCCGACAACTGCTGATGCAGAACCAGTTGCAGCTCCGGTAAATCCGACTGTATACATTGGTGTTAAGGGCGATGCAGATTTGAATGGCATTGTAGATGTTCAGGATGCAGTTGCAATCCTGACTTACTATGCAAAGACAGCGGCTGCACAGGAAAATGTTGCTTTCAACGAAGATGAAAACTTGAATAAGCTCGCATACTTCTTGGCAGACGTAGATACAGAATCCAAGGCTGGTATGAACAATGGCAGTGAACTGATGACCACTCAGGATGCTGTAAACGTATTGACCTTCTATGCAAAGAAGGCTGCTAACCAGGAACCGACATGGCCGGATGTAATTCCGTCCCTGAAGTCTTTGGAAGGTTCTATTTGGTACGAAGGCTAAGTCGTTAAATTTTAAAGATTAGGTAAAAGTGCGGTGTCTGGGACACCGGATACCGCATAATTTATATTTGAAAGGAAAATAGAAAAATGAAAAGTACATTTAAGAAGGCACTGGCAGCTGTTTCCGCAGCAGCAGTAGTTGCTACTTCTGCCGCTGTTTTCACCGCTATTCCAGCAGATGCTATTGGCAGTCTGGCAATTGCAGGCGTTACAGTTACGATGGATGAACTGCAGGCAAACAATTATCTGGTAACCGTTCCGGTAACCATCAACGGCAATACTGATGGTTGGGATGCTCTGGCATTCGGTGTCTCTTGGAACACAAGCGAAATCACTTATTCTAGCAATAGCAGAGGTGGTTTGCTGGGTGATGCTTACATCAATCAGAATATCGAAATTTCTGGTTCTGGTTTGCAGCTTTCTCCGGACAATGCAGGTGCTTGGATTGCATACGCAAGCACACCGTCTGCTTCTGGTCCAAGCTATGTAGTTGGCGATGGTGCAATCATTAACATAATCTTCAAGGTTAATGAAAATGCACAGCCGGGCGACATCTACTACATCGACAGCCCAGCAATTTCCTTTGATGGTTCTTACACTCCGAACATTCAGCACAGCCCGGACGTAAGCACACAGCCTGCTTCTCAGGGTTACATCAAGATTGATGGTGCAGTTACCACCACAACTGAAGCTACCACAACTGAAGCTACCACAACGACCACCACAACAACCACTACAACTGCTAAGCCGACTACCACTACCACAACAACCACTACAACTGCTAAGCCGACTACCACTACCACAACAACCACCACAACTGCTAAGCCGACCACAACAACTACTACCACTACTTCTGCTGCAGCAACTACCACCACTACAACTACCACAGCAGCAGCTACCACCACAAAGGCAGCTGGTACTACAAAGGCAGCTCAGCAGACCACTAAGAAGAACACTGGTTCTACCAGCTCTCCGAAGACTGGCAGCATGATTCCGGTTGCAGGTGCTGTTGCAGCAATCGCAGTAATCGGCGGTGTTGCTCTGGTTTCCAAGAAGAGAAAGTAAGAATCTCTGATTCCGAATCATCTTCCGAAGAAAACAGATAAAATTTAAGGAAGTCATCCATTCAATTACAAGTGGGATTGGACAAAATCTTTACAAGTAAAGAATTTGGATTGCGGAAACAAGAGGGCATACTTCGCAAGAAGTGTGCCCTTTTTGTTCACCCCTTTTCTCCTGCCTGCATAAAATGAAGTACACCCATTCTTTGAGAATGGGCGAAAATCCGGAACAAAAGGAGGGAATGCAAGATGCAACAATTGCTGCAAATTTTGGTGGCTGGCGGTGACCGCCGCCAACAATATGCCGCCCAAAAACTTGCCGAGTCGCCGCAGCTTTCCGTGACGACAATCGGATTTTCTCAGTCAGATTCTGAAACATTACCAGAATTTGATGTTCTCGTCCTGCCCATTCACACGACAGCCGAATCTGTGCCGTCCAAAAATGGGAACTTGTCGCTGCCCGAATTGCTGTCCCATGTGAAAAAAGGCGGTCTGGTGTGCGGCGGCGTACTCCCCGAAGCTGTTTGCCGGATGTGTCAAGAACAAGAACTGTGTTTTTGCGATTATTTTCAGCGGGAGGAACTCTGTCTGGCAAATGCCGTTCCAACTGTAGAGGGAGCAATTCAAATTGCCATCTCAGAACGGGAAACAGTACTCTGCGGCAGCTCTGTTCTCGTCATCGGCTACGGCAGAATCGGAACAATCATGGCAGAGCGTTTGCAGGGCTTGAAAGCAGATGTTACCGTTGCGGCTCGCAGCTGCAAAGATGCGGAACGCTGTGCGGCAAATGGTCTGAAATGGATGCATCCGTCTGAAATTGCTGCCCGTGCAGGGAAATTTGACTGGTTCTGCAACACCGTTCCAGTCCTGATGCTGGACGAAACAGCCCTGTCCAACATGAAACCAGATGCACTGGTGATTGACCTGGCATCGAAACCGGGCGGAACGGATTTTGATGCTGCAAAACGCCTGCATCGTCAGGTAGTCTGGGCGTTGGGGCTGCCGGGAATCACTGCACCGAAAACCGCTGGAGCAATCATTGCGAAAACCATCTTCCATATTTTACAGGAGAGGGGACTCGCAGATGAAGGAAACAATTGGTAAACGCATTGGATTTGCGGTAACAGGGTCGTTTTGCACCTTTTCTGCTGCGTTTGCAGAGGCAGAACGACTGGTGGCGGCAGGTTACAGCTTAACGCCGATTTTCTCAGAACATGCCGCTAGCATTGATACCCGTTTTGGGAAAGCTGTGGAACAGCGAAAAAAATTGGAGCAGATTTGTGGAAAACCTGCCCTGTTGACGATTTCAGATGTTGAACCGTTAGGACCAAAAGACCGCTTGGATGCGTTGCTTGTTGCACCTTGTACCGCCAACACCATGGCAAAACTGGCGATGGGCATCACGGATACCACTGTGACCATGGCAGTGAAATCCATGCTGCGGAACGAAAAGCCGATTATTCTGGCTCTGGCAACCAATGACGCTTTGCGGGCATCGGCGAAAAATCTGGGTTTGTTGTTGAATACGAAAAATTATTATTTCGTACCGCTGCGGCAGGATGCTCCCATCAAGAAACCATCGTCTTTGGTGGCTGATTTTACCCAGATTTCCGACACCGTTGCAGCGGCTTTGGGTGGACTGCAAATTCAACCAATGTTTATACAAAATCTATAAAATCGAAAAAGCACCATGCTATACTATCAAGGAAGTGGCCGCCTGTTTCTCCACCATCAAACGGGCGGTTCTTATTTTGGAGAACGGCAGCCGTTCAGCTGTCAAAAAAAGGAGTACGAACATATGGCAGGAATTATTTTACAGCAGGCAATTATTATGCTCATTCTGAATGTGGTCGGAATGATTGCATACTACACCGGCATTGTCAGTCGAGAGGGTGGAAAACAGCTTTCCAACGTCGTGTTGGAAATTGTAACGCCAGTCATCATCGTACACGCTTACTTGGAGGAGGAATATGATTCCCGTCTGGTCGTGAATTTGCTGCTGACGTTTGTGCTGGCGGCAGCTTCCTATGTCATCGCCATTTTGATTTCCATGCTGTGTTTCCGTAAAAAATCCGCTGGAAAATTAGCACCGATTGAGCGATTTTCTGCAACATACAGCAACTGCGGCTTCATGGGCATTCCGCTGGCAAGTGCACTGTTCGGGGCAGAGGGCGTTTTCTATGTCACTGCGTTCCTGACGATTTTCTTCTTGTTCTCGTGGACGCACGGTGTCATGCAGCTGACACAGACCAAGGACTTCAAAAAGGCGTTGAAAGTGCTGCGTTCGCCAACCGTCATTGGTATTGCGATTGGATTGATTCTGTATTTTGTACAACTTCCAATACCAAGCTTGCTGATGGATACCATGGGTTATATTTCCGACTTGAACACACCGCTTGCGATGATTGCATCGGGTGTCAGCGTGGCACAGGCAAACTTGTTGGGAGCATTGCGGACAGTGCGGATTTATTGGGTCAGCTTCGTGAAATTGCTGGTGATTCCGCTGGCAGTTATGGCAATGTGCCTCTGCCTGCCATTTGTATCTATGGAAGTGCGGACGGTTGTTTTGCTGCTGACAGCTGCACCGGCTGCTGCAATGTGTACACTGCAATGTCAAGTACATGGTTTAAATGATATTTATGCTTCTCAGATTTTTGCGGCAACAACCATTCTTTCCATGGCAACCATGCCGCTATTAATTCAGATTTTCAGTATGTTGACTTAAAAAAGCGGATCGGATATGAACTTTTTCCTTGTTTTTCAATAAGATGTAAATTTTCATCAGAAAGCCCCCACAGAAACTTGCAAAATCCGGTTGAAATTGTTAAAATAATAGTATTGATTTAAATCGATAAAAGATTGCATCAATAGAAAGAAAGGAAATTGTGAATTGAGGGGAGCGAATCCGCAATGTGGAAACCAGTCATTGACCGACAGATGGAACGAAAGTGGATGTATTTGCAGGTATTGCAGCTGATTCAGCAATACGGAGCAATTTCTCGTGTGGAGATTGCCAACAAACTGCATATGACAAGAGCATCCGTGACGCTGCTGATTCATGAGATGATGGAAAAGGGCGTTTTAGAAGACATCGGAACATGTCCAACCTCGGAGGGAAAAGGCAGAAGAAAATTATTGATGGATGTGCATCCTTCTCGCTGGCTGCTGATTGGTATTTCCATTCAGGGGAATCATTTGGTGGTTGGACTGACAACCTTGGGCATGAATACGCTGGAAAAGCAGTGCATTCCGTTTCCAGTGATGCAGGCTTCATGGGCGTCCATACAGGAACAAATGATTATAACCGTTCGCCAGATTTTGAAGAGCAACTATATTGAGGAATCGCAAATTTTGGGCTTGGGTGTTGGATGGATGCCCAGCGTCTTGCAGCATTTTTTTCCGGATGCAACTAGGCAGGAACAACAAATGGCAGAATTGCAGCAGATATTGAGAGATGCCCTGCACGTTCCGGTCTTCTGGGGTAATGCATTGCCATCTATGGCGGTATATTGCCTGTATCAGAAACCAAAGCAGGAAATTATTGCTTTATTCTGTGCAGATGGGGCAGATTATTATGTTTCTATCGTCTGTCGCTCGCATACCATGGAGTGTCTAAACGGCAAGCCGATTTCTATGCAGGGATTGCCGCTTTCTCCAAATCAAACTGTGGGCGACTTGCTGACGCCAGTTGCATTGCAGCAGCGAGTAAAGCCGTATTATAGTGCCGAGCAAACGCCAGTCTTGTATGATCTGACAGGCGGAAAGCTGGAAACAATGACACTGCCGGATTTGTTTACCGCAGCCTGTGCAGAGGGTAAGGACTTTGACCCGATTTTGTCAGACTTGATGGAAGAGATGATGCAGCAGTTCTGCCAGTTCTGGAGCAGCATTCTGGTGATGTATCCGATTGAGCAACTTTATCTGTATCGCCCTGATTTCACTTTGCCACACTGGCAGGAAATTTATCGGTATGCGAAGCAATATATGAAGCCGGAGTTGGCTGCAAAGTTATCCTGCGGGGATTTGACAGAAAAATGTCAGTATGCAGGCGGTGTGTTTTATGCATTGGACGGCGGTATTTTTAAGCTTTGTACCGCAGAAGAACAAAAAACATCGGAGTAAAAATAAGATTTCATAGAGAAAACAGTCGATTTGCTGGAAAACAGACCTGCTGTTTTCTCTTTTTTTAAAATTTTTGTTTTTTCTACACGAACACTTGCAAGCGATAGAAAGATATGTTATAATAAGACCGTAGCAAATTTGCAGGGTTCGACAAAAACCGTGCACATGGAAGATTGCAGAAAGGAGTAGAATTTCCGAACGGAAATTCACACGCAAACAATGAGATTACAGGAAAAGAATCATGCGGAGTTGGAGGCATTTCAGGCAGAATGTCAGCAGGCATACAAGCAGTTTCAGGCAGAAAATCTGAAACTGGATATGTCCAGAGGGAAACCAGCACCAGCACAGTTGGAACTGAGCATGGATATGATGGATTGCCTGAAGAAGGGCGATTATCGGGCTGAAAACGGTCTGGACTGCCGGAACTACGGGGTTCTGGATGGACTGCCGGAAACAAAGGCATTCTTTGCACCGATGCTGGGCGTAAAGCCGGAAGAAATTATTGTATACGGAAACTCCAGCCTGAACATTATGTACTGGGTAATGTCTGTTGCAATGACCAACGGTGTTTTGGGTGGCACACCATGGGGCAAACTGGATCATGTGAAGTTCCTGTGTCCGGTTCCGGGATATGACCGCCATTTTGCAGTAACCCAGTTCTTTGGTATGGAACTGATCAATGTGCCGATGAACGAAGATGGCCCTGATATGGACATTGTAGAAAAGCTGGTTGCAGAAGATGACAGCATCAAGGGCATCTGGTGTGTGCCGATGTACTCCAATCCGGGCGGGGTTGTATATAGCGATGAAGTGGTAAAGCGGTTTGCAGCACTGAAGCCGAAGGCAGCAGATTTCCGGATTTTCTGGGATAATGCATACTGTGTACACCATCTGGTTGACAATCCGCCAGTACAGGCAAATCTGCTGGAAGAAGCAAAGAAGGTTGGCAACGAAGATATTTGCTATATGTTTGCATCTACTTCTAAAATCACCTTCCCGGGCAGCGGAATTGCAGTAATGGCAGCCAGCGAAAGAAACTTGGCAAGCCTGAAGAAGTCCTTGGGCTTTGCAACGATTGGTTTTGATAAGATGAACCAGCTGCGGCATCTGCGGTTCTTTGGCGGCAAGTTTGAAAACCTGCTGGAACACATGAAGAAGCATAAGGCATTGATTGCTCCGAAGTTTGCAATTGTTGTCAATACACTGGAAAAGGAACTGGGTGATTTGGGCATTGCAACTTGGTCGAATCCAAAGGGCGGTTACTTCATCTCCTTCAATCAGAAGGGTTGTGCAAAGCGGATTGTACAGCTTTGTAAGGATGCTGGTGTCGTTCTGACGGGTGCAGGAGCATCGTTCCCGTATGGCGTAGACCCAGAAGATGAAAACATCCGGATTTCTCCGACATTCCCGACCGAAGAAGAACTGCAAAAGGCAATGGATGTCTTTGTATGCAGTGCAAAGCTGGCAGCAGCAGAACAGTTGCTGGCTGACTAATTAAAACAAAAAAGCGATAAAAATAACACCGCTGCGGAGGTTGCAATACCATCCGCAGCGGTGTTTTGTGTTTCAGAATGATTGAATGCTTGATTTTATCGTTTGCATTCTGCCTGAACAGCTTCAAATTCTTCTACCAGTTCCTGTTCCGGTGCTTTTGTCAGCAGCGAAACAATAACAATGGCAGCCAGAGCCACGATAAAGGCTGGCAGCAGTTCGTATAGATCCCATGCTCCGCCCAGCGGACGAACGAGGAACTTCCATACAAATACCATCACACCGCCGGCAACCAGTCCAGCCAAAGCTCCCCACTTGTTGGAACGCTTCCAGAATAACGCACACAGCATAACAGGTCCAAAAGTCGCACCAAATCCAGCCCATGCAAAGGATACGATATGGAAAACAGAGCTGTCCGGATTCCATGCGATACCGATGGAAATCACAGCGATAATCAGCAGAACAGCACGTGCTGCCAGCATGGCAGTCTTTTCCGAAAGCTTGATGCCGAACACGCCTTGCAGCAGGTTTTCTGACATACTGGAGGATGCTGCCAGCAGCTGAGAGTCTGAAGTAGACATCGTGCAGGCAAGAATTCCGGCAAAAATCAGACCAGCAAACAACGCTGCCAGAACGCCATGTTCACTAATCAGCGTTGCAATCTTCATGATAACGGTTTCAGACTCTGCACTGAAATTGTCCGGATTGTCGCCCAGTACGGAAATTGTACTGTTGGTCATCAGAGTTTTTCCAATGAAACCAATCAGAATGGCAATCCCCATGGAGATGACAACCCAGATCGAGGCAATTCTACGGGAGGTCTTGATTTTTCTGCTGTCCTCAATTGCCATGAATCGCAGCAGAATATGCGGCATTCCGAAATAGCCCAGTCCCCAAGCCAAGGTGGAACAGATGGTCAGAATGCTGTATGGTTTTGCAGAATTGGTTGTAATATCATAGGTGTGGTTGAAAGAAAGATAGCCCGGCAGTGCCTTTGCATTTTCCATGACAACATCCATACCGCCAGCCTTGACAATTCCAAAGACAACTACCATGACCAGTGCAACGGTCATAATAATGCTCTGGAGCAGGTCGGTTGTGCTGGCAGCCAAAAATCCGCCGATGCTGGTATAGGCAATGATGATTACAGCACTTAAAATCATCGCAGCGTGATAGTTCATTCCGAACAGCGTCTGGAACAGCTTTCCGCAGGCGGAAAAACCAGATGCAGTATACGGCACAAAGAAAATCAGAATAATGATGGCAGAAATGCCCATCAGGAAATGTTTGTTATCGTGATAGCGGTTCGAGAAAAAGTCTGGAATTGTAATCGAGCCGTTGTGCTGAGAATAAATTCGCAGCCGTTTTGCAACGAATAGCCAGTTGAGATATGTACCGATTGCCAGACCGATGACTGTCCAGCCAACATCGGCGAACCCAGTCAGCAGTGCCAGCCCCGGTAAGCCCATCAGCAAGTAGCTGCTCATGTCAGAGGCTTCCGCACTCATGGCGGTGACGATTGGCCCCAGCTTTCTGCCGCCTAGGTAGAAATCGCTGGTGTCTTTATTTTTTTTGGATGCGAGAATGCCGACTACAATCATTAAAATCAAGTATGCAACGATGGTAATCAACATACAAATGAGGTTGGATTTCATGAAATTGATACTCCTTTATTTTTTCGGTTGATGATGGGGTGAGGCAGGTTTATTTCTGGTTTTCCTTTTTCCAGTCCAGAAATTCTTCATAAGTGCCTTGTCTGTCCAGACAGCCGTCTGGTGTGATTTCAATGATGCGGTTTGCAACCGTCTGTAAAATTTCGTGGTCGTGCGAGGACAGAATGACAACGCCTTTGAATGCCGTCAAGCCGTTGTTTACAGCCGTAATGCTTTCCAAGTCCAGATGGTTGGTCGGACGGTCTAACAGCAATACGTTAGAATGATACAGCATCATTCGAGAGAACATGCAGCGGACTTTTTCCCCACCAGACAAAACCTTGACCGGCTTATAAATATCATCGCCGGAGAACAGCATTCTACCGAGAAAGCCTCGCAGATACGTTTCGGTTTCATCTGTTTTGGAATACTGCCGAATCCAATCCAGAATGGAAAGGTCACAGTCGTTGAAATAAACAGAGTTATCCACAGGGAAGTAGGAAGTCGAAGTGGAAACGCCCCACTTGAATGTACCTTCGTCTGGCTGTTCTTCTTCCATTAGGATTTTGAACAGCATGGTAATTGCCTGTTCACTTTCGCCGATGAAGGCAACTTTGTCCGTACGGCTCAGGGTAAAGCTGACATTGTTCAGCAGCTTCACACCGTCTACGGTTTTGGAAATGCCGTTAACCTGTAACACTTCTTTTCCCAGTTCCCGATCCACGTCGAATCCAATAAATGGATAGCGGCGGCTGGAGGCTGGCAGCTGTTCCACAGTGAGATTGTCCAGCAATTTCCGGCGGGAAGTTGCCTGACGGGATTTGGATTTATTGGCAGAGAACCGCTCGATAAAGGTTTTGAGTTCCTTAATCTTTTCTTCAGTCTTTTTGTTCTGCTGGCGAATCATCCGCTGCATCATCTGGCTGGACTCATACCAGAATTCATAGTTGCCGACATACATTTTAATTTGCGTATAGTCGATGTCAACGATGTGCGTGCAGACGTTATTCAAAAAATGGCGGTCATGGGAAACCACAATGACCGTTCCGAAATATTCAGAAAGGAAGTCTTCCAGCCATGTAATGGCATCAATGTCCAAATGGTTGGTCGGTTCGTCCATGAGAATGATGTCCGGATTGCCGAACAGTGCCTGTGCGAGTAGGATTTTCACCTTTTCGTTACCGGAGAGGTCGCCCATAGTCTGGTACAGCAAATCTTCGGAAAGTCCCAGTCCTTGCAGGAGCTTGGAAACATCCGATTCCGCTTCCCAGCCGTTCAGTTCTGCAAATTCGGCTTCGAGTTCCGCAGCATGGTTGCCGTCCTCTTCGGAGAAGTCCGGCTTTGCATACAGGGCATCTTTTTCCTGCATGATGGCATAGAGCCGTTCATTGCCCATAATCACCGTGTCGAGAACGGTGTAGGCATCATAGGCGAAGTGGTCTTGCTTCAAAACGCTCATCCGGAGTTCTTTCGGGATGGTAACTTCTCCGGTTGTGGGTGGCAAGACACCGCACAGAATTTTCAGGAACGTGGATTTTCCGGCACCGTTTGCACCGATGACCCCATAGCAGTTTCCGGCGTTGAATTGCAGGTTGACGTTCTTAAAGAGGGTGTCGCCGCCGAATTGGAGGCTGACGTTGGATACAGTAATCATGAATACTCCTTTCAAAATACGAAATCAATATGATTAGTATAGCATATCTGCGGGGGAAATGCAAGCAAAGCGGCGATTTTTTCGACAAATGCAGCCTGCTTGACAGATTTTTTTCTTTGTGTTATGCTAACAGAAAAAGGGGAGATGATTTTGTGATACGTCCCAATACACCGGAACAAAAACGAATTTTGATACTTTTGAGCATTGTCATTGGGCTGTTGCTGATTGGAATTGGATGTTTTGGCGTTTTGCTGCATCAGAAATTGGTACAAGAACCGCAGCATTTCACAGCGGTTTCCATCGAGTCAACAGATTCCATTACAACAGAATTGGAGATGAAAACGCAAACGACCACTGTTTCAACAAGCATGGCAACCACAACCATTACAACAACTGTTTCAACTACTATGGAAACAACAACCATTCCAGTTTGTGCAGAGTTAGCAACCATTTTAGAAAACAATGGTTATCCACTTTCTGATTTGGGGGATAGCAAACAACTGATTGCTGTGGTTTCAAGCGGCTGCTCTGCGGTTGTCTATGGATTTTCAGCAGGGGAACAGGGCTGGCAGATGGATTTTGTATCCAACGGCTGTGTAGGAACAAATGGTGTTTCTGCGAACAGTCGAGAGGGGATTTCTTGCACGCCAAAAGGGTTGTTTTCGTTGGGGTTTGCCTTTGGAACAGACCCACTTACGGATTTATCCATCCCATATCGGCAGTTGAACGAGAATTGTTATTGGGTGGATGACCCAGCTTCTCCGGTCTATAATCAGTGGCAGGAAACAACGGAAATCAATTGGAACAGTGCGGAACATCTGATTGATTATGCGAGTAGCTATCATTATGCCGTGGTGGTGAATTATAACTGTGACCCAGTTGTTCCCGGAGCAGGCTCAGCTATTTTTCTGCACTGCACCGCAGGAGCATCCAGTACTGCCGGATGCATTGCCGTTCCAGATTCGCAGATGTGGGACATTCTGCATTGGTTACGGGAAGAAGATTTGCCGTTGATTTTAACATCCTGATACATCATCATACACATAATAAAAAAGCCCCGTATCCGTTGGAAAATATCCGCAGGATATGGGGCTTTTTCTGTACAAAATTTTGTTAGGTACTTAGTCTACGGTTACGATTTCGCCGTACAGTTCTCTCGGAGCAGATACTGCATTGGATTCATCAGTATCAATGTGCATTGCCAGTGCATAAGAATCAGAAACACGGCAAACAACATCGCCCAGGATTGCCTTTCTGCCGTCTGTATCCAGACGAACCCATACAACGTCCTTATCCTTTACGCCCATTTCTTCAGCGTCTGCCGGAGTCAAATGAATGTGGCGCTTTGCAACGATAACACCTTCAGAAATTTCGATTTCGCCTTCTGGACCAACGATCTTACATGCACCAGAACCAGCAACATCGCCAGATTCCCGAATCGGAGCAACAATGCCGATAGAACGAGCATCGGTTGCAGAGAGTTCTACCTGATTTGCCTTCCGGAACGGGCCAAGGATGGAAACATTCGGCAGGGACTTCTTCGGGCCTACGATGGTAACCCGTTCTTCACTTGCGAACTGTCCCGGCTGAGAGAGCATTTTCTTAACGGTCAGTTCCTTGCCTTCGCCGAACAGGGTTGCAAATGCTTCTGCGGTCAGATGAACGTGTCTTGCAGATGTTTCTACAATAAATTTCTTTGCCATGGGAAAAACCTCCAATGATTTGATTGTTCCCTATCATTGTACTACTTTTTTGTAGTTTCGTCAATAGAATTTTGGAAATTTCGAGAAAAAGCAAGGTTTCCTTTTTGTAAAAAAATTCGCCGCTGGAAGATTCCGAAGAACTTCCAGCAGCGGATTTTCAAAAAGAAAATGTTTGATTATTCTGGAATATACGGGAGGTCATCAATTAAACGAACAACGAACCGCATGAGGTATGTGGTATCATCTTCGTTCAGATTGCTGTCTTTATCCAAGTAGCAGTTTGCATTTGCCCGTGCGGTATCCGACAATACCAGAAATTCCCAACCGCTGCTTCACCTGGTCGATATGATTCATCGCCAATATC
>OGXG01000722.1_pt1 | contig 17986 bp, 18 predicted proteins | sample 1576251 | NCBI WGS metagenome assembly OGXG01 (sample SAMEA3541533, study PRJEB24748) | human gut metagenome | biome: human gut; feature: human-associated habitat; material: faeces | place: China | collected 2012
GAAAATGATGAATGGTGGGGAAAAGGATTTACAGAATGGCGCTGGTGGTTGCGTTGTCCAAATTACCTATGAATCTTTCTTAGATTTCTGTTTTTCTGAATTTTTTATGTTTCTAGAATAGCGAACAGCAATTTCCCTTGTTTCTCCTAGATTTCAATAATATCTAATCAATACGTTTGTTAAGGGGGACAGCTTGTCCCCCTTAACAATCCCCCTCCGCCGAGCTGAGCCAGCTCGACCGCAGTTGCCTGCGACTCGTATCTTTGCAAGCAACCACATCTAAAATTCCCGTTTTCTGGAATTTCCTAGCCAAAAAACAACATTTTTCGCTGAAAATATGGAAGAATAAACAAAAATACGCCCCGATTTTGTGCACAATGTGGGTTTACACGGCTGAAAAAGTGTGCTATAATAGGTCTAAACTCGAAATTTATGCGTTGCAGACAGTGGGGTGCAGCGTCTGCACACAACCCTTGAAATGGAGGAGAAGATTCTCATGAAAAGAACAATACTTGCTGTTTCTGCATTTGCAGCTTCTTTGATGGTCAGTGCTGTAGCAGTTTCTGCTCCGGTACAGGCAGAAGAAATTTTCCACAGCCGGAAGGCTGTTGCGGAAGTTGTCGCTACCACTCCGCTGTATGAAGCACAGGACGATACCCAGACGACTACCACAACTACAGATTTGAGTGGCGGAAACAATGTGAAAACCACCACAACACTGGATTCGGCAGTCACTGGCAGTGAAGAAACCACCACGACAACTACAACCGTTCCGCTGCAGGTGGTAACTGTAAATGCAACCTTGCACGCTTCTTTTAACGGCGATAAAGAAGACGCTCCGTCTACGCCGGTTTCCATCAGCAGTGATGCTCAGCAGGAAACTTATACGATTTCCTGTGATTTGACAGACCCATCCACAGCGTTGGATTATGTTTATTTGGATTTTGCCCTGCCGGATGCAAAGCAGTCCATTCGGACATTCTGCCCGAACTTTACGCCGGCAGTTACAAAGGTTTCCACAGGTGCAGACCTCTTGACGGATGTTCCGTATACGATGGGTGCAAATGCAGTCAACTATACCTATACCGATGCAACTGGTAATCAGTATGTGCGGGTTGTTCTGTATGATGCAACCGCAACCGGAGATGGCTACTTGGCACAGAATGCAGCAATCACTGATAAGTTGCAGCTGACATTCCAGCTGACAGGCTTGGAATCTTTTGACCCAACAGTAACAACCACAGCAACCAGCGATACTGTTACAACCACAACTGTCAATGTCAATGGTGCTTATGATACCAGCGGTAAGGGCGGTTCTTACAACAACGGTTCTTATAACAGCGGTAAGGGCGGCAGCAGTTCCGCTCCAACCAGTACTTCTACCCCAACCCAGACCGCTGACTTGAGCGTTGGTGCAATCGTAGTTGGTGCAGTGGCTGCCGTTTCTCTGGCAGGAGCTGCGTTTACTGTTACCAGAAGAAAGAAGAAGTAAGATTTCTTTTTTGAAATGCATTCCATCCGCCGCAAACCGGAATTGGTTCGGAACGGCGGATGGTTTTTTCTGTTTGTGTCCGGAAGATTGCTGAAAAATAAATCGCCATTTTGTGCAGATTGTATATTTACAGTGCATCAAAAGTATGGTATAATAACTTCAGGTATCGAAAAAAGATGCAGACGAACGAACAATGCGAGGATGTATCGGGGAAGTACATCGTCTGTAAAGAGAGAAAAGAATGGAGGAGACATCGCATGAAACGCATCATCAAGGGCGTTTTGGCAGCTGCTTTGGTTACAACTGCACTCACTGCCGGAACGATTTCTTTTGCAGCGAATACAGAGGTATCTGCGATTGAGGGCGTAACTGCAACGCTGACCGGTTCGCTGGATGACAGTAATTTTGCTTATTACGGTGTTGGAAAGACCAATAAAAATATCGAAAGCACGACCGCTAATATCTCCAGTGATGGGGAATATGTCATCAGCTGGACGGTTTCCGGCAATGCTTCTACTGTCGATTATTTGTATTTGGATTTGAATTTTCCGTCACCGATTAACACACAGCCAATCAAGGACACATTTCCGGATTTGAACATTGTTGTAACGGAAGTAAAAACCGGTTCTACCATTGTGGATTATAAGATGGGAACGAATGCCGTCAATTATGACTATCTGAATGGTGGTTTGGATTCAGTTCGGGTAACACTTTGCGACCAGTCCACTGCAAACAATGGCTATCTTTCCAAGCAGACTGCAATTGGACAAACCTTGTCGGTAACGTTCCGGGTATCTGGTTTGGGCGATAATACGACTACACCACCAGTTACGACAACCACCATGCCGGTACAAACGACACCGATTCAGACAACAATGGCAACCACATTGCCTGTAACACAGCCGGCAACGCCCGTTGTAACTACAACAGCAGTTGTAGCAGCAGGCACGGGTGGCATTCCAACGCCAACCCAAACAGCGGATTTGAGCGTGGGTGCAATTGTAATTGGCGGTGTTGCAGCCGTTTCATTGGCAGGAGCTGCTTTCACAGTAACGCGAAGAAAGAAAAAGTAAACACGGAAACGGGAAATAATAAAAAAAGAACATTGCCATTCCCTGCAGAACTTTTGCAGGGGATGGCAATATTTTTTTGCTGTTCTAACAAAAAAATCCCTGTCCGAATTTACTCGAACAGGGAATTTCTGAGAAATCATAGGAAAAAAGCTTATTCTTCGTCTTTTGAATCAGTTGATTCAGACGGTGCTTCTGGTTCTACTTTATCTGCTGCCATGGATGCACAGGAATCGGTATCCTCGTCTTCTTCATCGGTGCAGGCATCTGCATCACAGCAAGGTGCTTCACACATCGGTTCGTCTGTGCCGTCACAATCGCAGTCTTCACCGCCAATGCAATCATCTGTGCCAGCGAAATCACAGCCACAGCCGTCATGATGTTTTTTCCGCAGCTTTGTAACGAAGAAAATCGTTCCGAGCACAACGGTAGCAGTTGCCAGAATAATGGATACAATGGTGCGTGTTTTCATAAGCTCCTCTTTTCTCCGCAGAATGTAGAATATTGGTCTTTTTGTGTTTCGTTGTGACAGGTTCACTTCTGCGGCAGTGCCACTGTCTAATGATTATTATACCATGTTTCGAGAAAAAATACAAGACTTTTACCGATGCTTTTCGCTTTTTCTGCGATACAATTTTGTGATTTTTGTTGATTTTAATACAAAATATGTAGAAAACAATTGCTATTTAGGGAGAAATAGAAACAGTTCTGACAAAAAAATCCGCCGCACAGCTGGAATGCCATGCAGCGGAGAAAAATGGATTGCATTTATAATTGTTTTTAGTCTTGTTCGATATATGGGAGATTCTGATAGCCTTCCATGTTCAGAACGAATCTTACCAGAACTGTGGTATCCTTTTCACCAATGTTGTCGATGTCATCTGCACTCTGGTCGCAGTTTGCATTCCGCAGAGCCTGATCGCTCAGCTGTACAACGCCAGCCAGATACTTGTTCAGCATTACAGCGTCCAAGATATCTACAACGCCATCCAGGTTTACGTCACCGATGTTATCAGCATTCGGATCAACTGCAGTTGTGCTACCAGCAGTTGTTGTGGTTGCACCGCTTGCAGCAGTGGTTTCGCCACTTGCAGTTGTGGTTGCTACAGTAGTTGTTGTGGTAGTTGTAGAGTCAGAATCAGTTGTAGTAGTAGTAGACGGCTTTGTGGTTTCATTGTTTACATTCGGAGCTTCGTCTTCCAGGAAGGATGCGATCCATACCAACGGAGAGTTCCAGTTGATGGTGCATTCGTTTACAGACCAAGCTTCTACGTTATCCAAGTAGCAAGCCATCGGAGCCAGAGAACCAGCCTTATAACCTGCACCCTGAATCATCGGGTCCTGCATTTCGGAGTTCGGGCCACCAGACAGAACGCCATCCGGAGCATACGGGAACCGTTCAGCATCCAGCTGACCAGACCACCATCTGTGGTGCGGGTACTTCAGGCAGTGTTCACCATAACCGGTGACGTAGGACTGTTCGATTACGTTTCTACCAAGGATGTAGTCCATAGCAGTGGATACACCGTTGATGTACTTTGCTTCGTGGTCGATGTCATAAGCCAATGCCATTGTGATTGCATTGTTCATAACCATGGAGTTAGAACCCCATTCATAACCGTTCTTCAGTTCCTTGCTTACAACGCCGTCTACACCGTTGCCAGCTTCATAGTCAGCAACCGACCAAACGTCTGCATTGTAGTCATGACCAACATACGGAATACCGAAGTCAGAATTATTTTCCAGGTCGATGAAGTAGTCAGCAGCCTGCTTTACATTCTTCTGGATGGTGCTTACTTCGTCAGCAGACAGCAAGCCCTTTTCCTGCATATCCTTTGCATTTACGCACAGAGAGAATGTACCCAAGCTTGCCAGAGTACCCCATGTGAAGGAAGAACGAGTACCGTTGTTTTCACCGCCATACAGAGCAGTGTCTACGCCGTAAGCACCAGCACCTGCTGTATAGCCTTCCAGATCGGTCTTATAGGAAGCGTCGCCTGTAGCAATATACAGTTCGCAAGCTGCCCAGTAGAATTCATCTTCTACGTCGGTATCACCGTAAGGACCACCGCCCTTGTTCTGTGCGATCGGCGCATACAGAGATTCGAGGTCTGCATACTGGTCAGAACCCCAGTCGTTGTTGAACGGCTTGTAGGAAGCCTTTGCTGCCTTATAAGCCTTTTCAGCATCTGCCAAGTAACCAGAAGCATCCTTGTCATAATCCTTAGCCAGTCTTGCATACTGAGCCATTGCTGCTGCAAAGTTCAGGGTTGCTGCATAAGTAACCGGCTTTACAATACGAGTCAGTTCATCATCAGCCGGTGCTACGCACAATGCAGTCCACTTATAGTCGTGGATCTTGTGGTAAACCATGCCGTCGCTTCTCTGCATCTTCTTGAAGAAGTCTGCTTCAACCTTTACTTCGTCCAGGATATCCGGTGTGCTGTTGCCGTTTTCCGGAACAACAACTGTGCCAGAGCCATCTGCCCACTTAGAAGCATCGCCTGCCATCAGGTCGCTTTCATACAGGTTCAACAGTGTCCACATGGAAACACCGCCGTTTACAACGTACTTACCGTGGTCACCAGCGTCATACCAACCGCCGGTTACATCGATGGTACCGTTGTTCTTTTCAATGGAGTTTTCATCCGGAATGATGTATACCCACTTGTTCTGGATGTAAGCGGTATCCGGATTGTGACCAGCCTTACGAGCCAGCTTGGACTTATCGCTGTTTTCACCCTGAGAAGTGATGTAAGCTGCATCAATATTTACACCAGAACGGTTCTGGTAGAAGTAGTTCATTGCATTGGTGGTCATGCCATCATAGATGTTGTTGCCAATATCGAACGGCAGAGAAGTCTTGCCATCGCAAGTGATGGTGTAACCAGTGCCTTCGGTCTGGAAATCAGAGAAGTCGATGATCTGGTTGTAAGTTTCAGAACCATCACAAACCTCGCCGCCTCTGGAAGCATCGGTCTTGCCTTCATATACAACTGCACCGCTGGAATCCTTAACCTGGAAATCCTTTGCAGTGGTATCCGGACCATCCAGAATCAAAGTTGCCTTCTTTTCGAGCAGCGGATAGTAACCAACCTGGTTTACTTCTACGCCAGTCGGCTGATAAGCAGCTTCTGCATTGTAGTTGGACTTGTCATCGGTCATATCTACCAAAGCCAAGTTATCGAACTTCAGCAAAGTACCAGCTTCGCAGCAGATGAAATCATTGTACGGAGAAGTACCACCGAGGTGGAACGTCATTTCAGCAGTACCCTTGGAATCCTTTTCTGCTGTGAATTCCCAAGCGTAAGTAGTCCACTTGTTTGCAGTTACAGTCGGCTGATTTTTCCAGCTGTCCCAGCCCATACCAAAATCAACCTTTTCACCAGTCTTGGAAGCACTCTTCAGCTTTTCAGTCAGCTGCTGGTCATCCAGGGATTCATCATAATCCATCTGGAGCTTGTCACCGTTCTGGTGCCAGTTTTCCAGGTCATCATTGGTGATGTCGCCCAACTTACAATAAATCTTTGCATCCTTGTTCGACCAGATAGAATATGTATAACGATAAGTATGACCTGCTTCGATGGTCAGACCTCTGTGACGGAACTGGCAGTCCCAACGACCTTCACCGTTGTTGGACAAACCACCCGGATTGGTGATCAAGATGTTGTAGCAGCCATTTGCTACTTCAAACTTCATGGTACCAGTAGCACTTTCACAGATATGCCACGGCAGACCAACACCATCGTTAAAAGTACCGGAACCGAATTCTTCAAAGCCGGTTGCAGCGGCACTTGCGGTAATGGAAGACAGACCCATTGCAGTTGCGGAAACGGTCATTGCTGCAGCCATTACTGCTGCAACTGCCTTCTTACCGAATTTGTTTTTCAGCATAAGTATCCTCCTTAAAAGATAAAAAAATATAGATTTTTTTGTTCCAACGGTAAACCCCTTGAAACCGAACCCGCAGAATTTCCGGCTTTTTCTCATATGCACACAAAAAAGCCTCAAAAATTCTCACTGAAATTATTATAGCATATGCCTACAATAATGTAAAGTTATTTTTGAATTTTCAGTAATTCCACACAAAACCGGATTCTCGTATTTGTATATTTTGCCGAAATTGTTTCCGTGAAAATGGACAAAAAAGCTGTATCCCCAGCACAAAAAACTGTTGGACTATTAAAAGAACGTGATTTTATTCATATCATCCGTGCTTTTATGCCATATCCTATCTGGCTTTTTTGTCACTTTTCATGAATATTCTGATTTTTTTGCTTTTGTGGTATCTCTTTCACAAAACAACAACGCCGCCCCCGTGTTACCGGGAACGGCGTTGCTTTAAGAATTAGGAGTAATGTAGGAATCGAATCTTACTTTGCTTCTCCTGGGAGCTGCTGTACAATCCCTACGAGGTACTGCATCAGTGCGTTCAGGTCGTGTTCATCCAGAACCTGATCTACATTACCGCAGTCAGCGTTCAGGAATGCCTGTTCGCTCAGAGTTACCTTGCCAGCGATTGCCTTGTTCAGGAGTACCACGTCAACGATGGTTACCTGACCATTGACATTCACGTCACCATACAGCGGAACCAGCTGACCCTTTGTAGTGGTTGTAGTTTCACCAGAGTCATTTGTTCCAGTTGTAGAACCAGTTGTGGTTTCTGCATTGCCGGAAGTGGTTGTAGCTGCTGCAGAAGTGGTCGTTGCGTTACCGCTTGTAGTTGTGCTATCTGCTGTTGTGGTTGTTGCATCAGATACAGTTGTTGTTTCGGTAGTCGTCGTGGTTGTACCTGTAGTTGTTGTGGTTGTTGTGGTATCTTCCATCTTTACGATGATGCTACCGTCTACATAAGTTGCTGCGATCTTGGTGTTGTTTACGCCACCCCATTCAAGCAGCTTGCCCTTCTTGTTGTTCAGCTTTTCCCGTTCAAAAATCAGCGGGAATTCATAGTAAGCACCATATTCATCATCGTGCTTCAGTTCCAGACCATTTGCTTCTGCAATGCTCTTAACAGTGTCTGCATCTGGAATGTTGTAGTACAGTGTGAGGAATGCAGTACCATCCGGAATATCGCTGCCCAGAACCTTCGCTGTGCCGGAAGACGGAACACCCCAAGTAAAGCCCTTCGGGTTTTCTTCCCACTTACCGAGGTTTACGAATGCATCGACTGCATCATAAGACTGATAAGTGTCGCTGTTTGCATTCAGCAGTGCCAGTGTTGCTGCACCTTCGTTATCGGTCTTGAATGCAACGGTGATACCTTCGGTATCCGGTACATTGTACAGATTCAGCGGAATTTCTGCATATTCCTGACCCGGATTTGCAAAAATCTTTTCGCCCTTGTTGATTGCCATTGTCGGATCATTGCCAACAACCAGTCCACTATTGGTTGTAGTTGTGGTCGGTGCTTCGTTAGAGGTTGCTGGAGCTGTTGTTGTATCAACAGCAGCAGTTGTTGTTACTGGTACAGTTGTTTCAGAAACGGTTGTTGTTGTTTCTGATGCAGAAGTAGTTGTTGTAGCGGTTGTAGTTGCAGTTGTTTCCTTTGCATCGCCAACCTTAATGGTCAGGAAGTTGGACTTGTCTTCCAAGCCAGCCGGATACAGGGTTTCAATCACAGACTTCCCGTTTTTCTTGTAAGCACGAACCATACGGTTCATCTTCATGATGATAGACTCACCATTTTCTACATAAGAAGAACCAGATTCGGTATCAAAGTTTACATAGTAGTAACCATCCGGTGTATCCTTTGACATGGTAACATCAAATGTCATCATCGGATAAGAATCTGATCTGCCATCCAGCCAACTGGTAGAATCTTCACCACCATACTGCATTCTAACCATGTCGTTATCGCCATCAATGACTTCTCCTTCTGGCGTAGACGGATTATAGTTATGAATTACACCATGGTATGCAAACATCGGATATGGTCCTGGCTTTGTGCCCATCTGCGGTACTTCAAAGTCATAAGTTGCTGTATTGGTTTCTTCATCTACTTTCAGATCCAAAACAAATTCCTTTGTAACCTGAGAGCTTTCTACTGGAATAATCGGGCTGTTATCATCATTCGGATCTTCTCTCTGCCCTTCTGTGAAGTATGTGCAGGTGAACTTGACCTTGTTCGGGCCAGCGGAATAAACCGGACCACCTGTGCACGGTTCTACTGCGGTTTCGTTTGTTACAACTCTCCACAGCTTTCTAAAGTAACCAACACCCTTTTTCGGATTCTTCGTAAGCTTTGCCAATGCAAACGGTCTTAAGGTTGCATTAAAAGTCGTACCATCAGACAATCCATAAGAATCCATTGGAATTACTTTTTCATAGTCATCCTGGGCAAAACGCATGTACTTGTAGTTGGAAGCCTGCCACTTGATACTTGCTGTTGAAAGAAAATCATCATCGGTCATCTGTCCATCTGCCTTGATGTAAACAGCAGCCTTAAAAGTATAGTCTCCCTTTGCAAGATCATCTTTGGAGATTTCTACAACACTCTGTGTTGGATTGCTTGCACTTGCCGGTGCATTCAGATTATCCGGTGCCTTGCGGATCTGGTAAGTTGCATTCGACAAGCAGCCGTGGCTACCTTCGTCTGTTGTCTGAATTGCAAGTGCCGGAAGAGCAGCCATTGGCAATGCAGAAACAGTCATTGCAACCGCAGCAACTAGAGAAGCAATTCTCGTTCGTTTCTTCATGTTTCTTTTTCCTTTCTTTGCATAATGCAATTAAAATGTACTATCATTCGGCAAGAGAAGAAGCATCTCTTCCGAAGTTAGAACCAAATTAAAAAAAGTGGGGAATGATTAAGCTTCTGGAATAATCGGCAGATTCTGATAACCTTCCATGTTCAGAACGAATTTCATCAGATAAGTGGTGTCATTTTCGTCAACATTTTCATCCAAATAAACATTCATGTTCTTTACAGCCTGTTCGCTTGCGGTAATCAGCTTTGCCAGATATTTATTCAGTACAATCGCATCTGTCAGGTCAACCTTGCCATCCAAATTTGCATCGCCGTAGTTTACATCGTCTTCTGTTCCTGTTGTTGTATCTCCAGTTACAGTTGTATCCTTGGTTACCGTTGTGGTGGATTCAGAATCCGTTGTGGTTGTCACAGCGGTTGTTGTTTCGCTGTCGCCAACAACTGTTACAGAACCATCGCTGACAACGGTATCATAGTTGGAAACAGTTCCATCTTCCGCAATGCTTGCAAATACGATCTGATCATTCTTTGTGCCAGAGCCCGGAGTGGTTTCCCGGTCGATTGGCTGGATCTTAAAGTCAGAAACATCGCCAGCCTTTGCACTTTCGTTAACCGTACCAGTAATGGTCAGGAACACACCGTCCTGCTTTACCATATAAGCACTGTCGGTCAAACCAGTAGAATAGATGACATCAATGACACCAGCGGCTGAAAAATTGCTGTCAAAGCTCGGTGCTTCGCCAGCAAATGCAGATTCCTGATCATCCGCACCAGTCTGTGCAATTGTGCCAGCAGTAACGCCTGTAACCGTTACAATGCTGCTGTCATAAGCGAGTGAAAATTCGCAGCCGCCAACCCCAGTAGACGGAACATCCTTGAGGGAAACAGCCAGCGTAAATTCAGCTCCTGCCTTTGCAGAAACCTTTTCCGCAGAAATGCCGATTTCTCCTGCTGCAAATACCGGATTGAATGCCAATGCAGACGCAGCCATTGCCATTGCCAGAATACCTGCCATTGTTCTTTTTGTTTTCATTGTTTTCCTCCTTCTTTCTCGTATGCGAGTCCTTGCGATAGCCGCATACCTTTCCCGATGAAATAAAGTTCAATACATTCTTGTATTTTTCAGAGCACATGAAAAGCCCCTAATGGAATTAGTACTATTATAGAATATTCCCACAGAAATGTCAATACATATTCAAAGTTTTTGTACAAATTCCAACAAGAACCGTTGGCGAAATTGTACAAATTACCAAAGAACAAGGGCATCCTGCACGAATTTCGAGATTCATACGAAATTCCTCAAAAACAAGAACGTCTGCGAAACGATTTTATGCCATGATTCCAGCACTTCCCCAAGTTGTACCACTGCATATTCTGCAAGCCGTTCCGCCGTTTCACCGGCAGTTTTTTTCATTGACGTTATCGCCCTCCCCATTTCCAAAACAAATCACGCAGAAAGACAGCCTGCGTCCTCATGTTCAAGCAGTTTCTCCGCCGCAACATAAGAAATGTGTCTGCAACGCACATATTTATTATACCGTAATGTGGGGCAAATGTAAAGAGAAAACTTGAATTTTTAGTAAAAATACATAAATGTTTTCATGTTTTCTGGTCGTTTTGACCAAAAATAAGTTCTAAAAAACGAAAAAGGCATAGCAGAAACGAATCTGCCATGCCTCTTGCAGCAGCGGAATATCCGCTGAATCGATTTAATTGGTTTTATACCAGCTGAATCAGAGCCATTTCAGCCGCATCCCCACGACGTGGGCCGGTCTTAATGATTCTGGTATAGCCGCCCTGCCGATCTGCATAGTTCGGTGCGATTTCATCGAACAGCTTCTTGGCAACGCTTTCCTTTGTGACATATGCCATAACCTGACGCTTCGAATGTAAGTCGTTGGTCTTTGCGATGGTGATCATCTTTTCTGCAACCGCACGTACTTCCTTTGCACGTGTAACGGTGGTTTCAATCTGTCCGTTTTCCAACAGGAAAGTAACCATTGCACGCAGCATAGCCTTTCTGTGGTCGGTTGTTCTGCCCAGTTTTCTGCTACCCGGCATCGTGTTTCACTCCTTTATCGTTGCATGATAAGCACGCTATCATGTTCCTTGTTCTTCGTTTCAGTCTTCGTCAGAAGACAGGTCAAACCCCAGTGACTGCAGTTTTTCCCGCACTTCGTCAAATGATTTCTTGCCGAGATTCCGAACCTTCATCATTTCTTCCTCGGACTTATTGATCAGATCGTCTACCGTATTGATGCCCGCACGCTTCAAGCAGTTGAAGGACCGCACTGATAAGTCAAGTTCCTCAATGGTCATCTCCAGGATCTTTTCCTTACCTTTCTCGTTCTTTTCCACAAGAACTTCCGTTATGCTCGATTCATCGGAGAGATCGACAAACAGTTTCAGATGCTCGTTGAGGAGATTGGCTGCCTGTGATATTGCTTCCTTTGCAGAGATCGTACCGTCTGTCCAAACCTCCAGGGTCAGCTTATCATAATCGGTAACCTGTCCAAGCCGTGTGTCCTCGACCTGATAATTTACCTTTAATACAGGAGTATAAATACTGTCAACTGCGATCACATCAATGGGCGAATTTATCATTTGCTTATTGCGTTCCGCAGACACATAGCCTCTGCCCCGGTCGATGACGATTTCCATATAAAGCTTTGCATCTTTTCCCAGGGTTGCAATGTGCATACCTGGGTCGAGGATGTTGACTTCGGAATCGGTTTTGATATCGCCGGCAGTAACTTCGCATTCGCCTTCTGCTTCAATATAGATTGTCTTCGGCCCGTCTCCGTACAGCTTTGCCGTAAGACCCTTAAGACTCAGAATGATTTCTGTTACGTCCTCTTTTACGCCAGGGATCGTAGACAGTTCATGGTGTACGCCGTCAATTTTTACGGAGTTGACTGCGACACCGGGCAGCGAGGAGAGCAGCACACGCCGCAGGCTATTACCAAGTGTGGTTCCGTAGCCACGTTCCAGTGGTGCTAAAACGAACTTACCGTACTTTCCGTCACTCCGCAGTTCGACTGTCTCAAGTTCCGGCTTTTCAATTTTCTCCAGCATAAAAGCACCCTCCTATTACGCATTCGCTTAGTCTTTTGTTTCTTCGTCTTATGCGGATAATCGGCATTACTTGGAGTACAATTCGACAATCAGATGTGCTGCTACTTCGTAATCCAGATCTTCCGGTACCGGCATCCGGGTAACAGTTGCACTGAAAGCTTCCTTATTTACATCCAGCCACAGCGGAACCGTACGGTCAGCAGTCTGTTCTACAACGTCCTTGAACTTCTGGCTGCTCTTGCTGGTATCGTGCAGAGCGATTACATCGCCGACCTTCACACGATAAGACGGAATATCCACTCTTACGCCGTTTACTGTAAAATGCTTATGCGTAACAAGCTGTCTTGCTTCTCTTCTGGTCAGAGCCAGACCCATACGGAAAACAACAGAATCCAGTCTGCTTTCCAGACAGGTAACCAGGTTGTCACCAGCCTTACCTTCCATCTTGGTAGCGATTTCAAAGTAGTGATAGAACTGCTTTTCGCCAACGCCATAGATGAACTTCAGCTTCTGCTTTTCCTTCAGCTGCATGCCGTATTCCGACAGCTTCTTGCGGTTGTTGGCACCCGGATTCCGGTTGGATTCCTTGGAGATGCCCATTACCATCGGGCTGATGCCCAAATATCTGCACCGTTTCAGGATTGGTTCTCTGCTTACTGCCATTTCTTTACACCTCCTGTATGATTAGACACGACGTCTCTTCGGCGGACGGCAACCGTTATGCGGAATCGGTGTAACGTCCTTGATCATCTTGACTTCCAGACCAACCGTCTGCAAAGCACGGATGGCTGCTTCTCTACCAGCACCCGGTCCCTTTACATAAACTTCTACGCTCTTCAGGCCGTGTTCCATAGCAGCCTTTGCAGCGGTTTCTGCTGCGGTCTGAGCTGCGAACGGAGTAGACTTTCTGGAGCCTCTGAAGCCGAGTCCGCCAGAGCTTGCCCAGCTGATTGCATTACCCTGTGTATCGGTAATGGTAACGATGGTGTTGTTGAATGTAGACTGGATGTGTACTGCGCCGTTTTCGATATTCTTCCGTTCTCTCCGGCGTCTGATCACAACCTTCTTTCCCTTCTGCTGTGCCAAAACGACCCCTCCTTACTTCTTCTTATTTGCGATGGTCTTTACCGGACCCTTGCGTGTTCTTGCATTGGTCTTTGTCCGCTGACCACGAACCGGCAGACCCTTCCGATGACGAACGCCTCTGTAGCAACCGATTTCAACCAGACGCTTGATATCCATTGCGACATTTCTTCTCAGGTCGCCCTCAACGATGCAGTGCTTGTCGATATCGTCACGCAGCTTTGCAACGTCTTCTTCAGACAGATCCTTTACCCGAACATCCGGATTGACACCGGTACGAGCGAGGATTTCGTCTGCTGTGCTGCGACCGATTCCATAGATATAAGTCAAGCCAATCTGTACCCGCTTATTCTTCGGAAGGTCAATACCTGCTATTCTTGCCATTCTAATCGCACCTCCATTTAAAAGTTCAAAGCATTAGCCCTGACGCTGCTTATGCTTCGGATTTTCACAGATGATCATTACTTTGCCCTTACGCTTAATCACTTTGCATTTTTCGCAAATCGGCTTTACGGAAGGTCTTACTTTCATTGGTTTTACCTCCTTATCAGATAAACCGTTTCCTTTGCTTCTGCCGGCTTACTTTGCTCTCCAAGTAATCCGACCCTTTGTCAAATCATAGGGTGACATTTCTACCGTTACCTTGTCGCCCGGCACAATTCGGATATAATTCATCCGCAGTCTTCCGGACACATGCGCCAGAATCACGTGCTTGTTCTGTAACTCCACCTTGAACATGGCGTTTGGAAGGGATTCCAGAACAACGCCTTCCACTTCAATCATATCTTCTTTTGACACGTTGATACCCTCCCTGATTGGGTTCTATTGTGCGGCTGCAAATTCGTTCAGCCATGTACGAAGCCGTTTATCCGTCCATGATGTCAGAGCAATCACAGTAGCGGTTTGCTGTACATGTTTTTTGTTCTTCCGTTTCGGATTTGCAAGGGTTCTGCGTTTGCCGTTTGCCAGCCAGACGAAGTGTTCATCGGCTGCGACAACCACAAAATACATCCCTGCATCCCGACCGGCAGTTGCAAGCACGATGCTGCCCTGCTGCCATTCCATACAGTTTCCTCCGTTATGGCCGTGTCAAGATGACTGGGCCATCCTTTGTGACTGCAATCTCATGTTCGAAATGGGCGGAAAGACTGCCGTTAGCGGTCACAACCGTCCAGCCATCCTTCAGAACCCGAACGGCATCGCCTTTCTGATTGATCATGGGTTCAATGCAGAATGTCATACCCGGCATCAGACGCACACCATGTCCCGGCTTTCCGTAATTCGGAACTTCCGGATCTTCGTGCATTTCCCGTCCGATTCCGTGGCCGCAATATTCCCGAACAATGCCATAGCCCCGTTCGGAACAATATGCTTCCACTGCATGACAAACGTCACCAAGTCTTGCACCGACCTGTGCCGCTGCAATGGCTTCAAACAGACTTGCCTTTGTTACCGCCAGCAAATCCAGTGCTTCCTGCGAAACATCTCCAACCGGAAACGTAGCGGCATTATCTCCAACGAAACCGTTCAAAGTTGCCCCAACGTCTACGCTGACGATGTCGCCGGCTTTGATCACACGATGCCGACTTGGAATGCCGTGAATGATTTCTTCATTGATGGAGATACACGCACTTGCGGGAAACCCGCCGTATCCGAGAAACGTCGGGGTCGCACCGCTGTGAACAATGAAATCATGCACAATCTTATCCAACTGGTGAGTTGTCATCCCTGGATGGATAGATTTTCCTGCAAGTTCCAGTGCCTGTGCGGCAACACGTCCCGCTTCTCTCAGTTTTTCCAGATCGCTTCTGGATTTAATTGTAATCATCGATTACGCACCTACTGCTGCTAATGTCAGCTTGGTTGTATCCGACAACTCTTCCTGTCCAACAACCGTATCCAACTTACCCTGCTTTGCATAGTAATCCTTCAGCGGTTCAGTCTGAGCGTGGTAAACACACCTGTTGCTTCGTATACATCTTTAGCAGCCAGTGTGAAGAAGCCTGCCAGTCCTGTTACGAAATACAGACCTACGATCAATGCTACCAGGCCGATAATAAATGATTTCACTACGTTACCTTTTGTAATAGGCAGAATCATCGGGAACAGGTAGAACATACCTGCCAGAGAAGCCAGCGGTAAGAAACGGTTGCCCGGAAGGATAACAGCCAGGAAGATAGTGACAGGGATCAACAGCAGAGATACCACCAGGGTAGTCGGGTGACCGATAACCAGTGCAGGGCTCATACCGATGCTCAAACCGGTGTTATTCTTATATTTCTTAGCGATCAGTTCGCGGGTAGCGTCAGAGATCGGTTTCAAACCTTCGATAAAGAGGCTGGTGATACGTGGAATCAATTCCATCACCGCACCCATCTTGATACCCAGTCCTAAAATGCCCGGAATATTATCCAATACTTCTTTCCAGCTGGCACAACCCAATGCGCCGATACCGCAACCGATTACGATACCCAAGAACAGCGGTTCACCCATCAATCCGAATTTCTTTTTCATACCTTCAGAATCGATATTCAGCTTGTCGAATCCCGGAATTTTATCCAATAGTTTATTGATTACAATAGCAAACGGAACGAAACTTTGGCAGAACGGTTGAGGAATAGAGATACCGTCCATTTTATCATAGAACTTCTGGAAAGCAGGAGCAGTCATATCAGCCATTACCAGTGTAATGATGTAACAGATGATGGCAGCGAAGAATCCCCAATAGATATTGTCGGAAGCGAAGTACACGATAGCACCGATAAATGCGAAGTGCCAATAGTTCCAAAGGTCGATATTAACGGTACGGGTTGTTTTGGTAAGCAACATTAATAAGTTAACTCCCAAGCAAACAGGGATGATGAAAGCACCGACTGAAGTGTTGTAAGCTACCGCCGCAGCAGAAGGCCAACCCATGTCGAAAATTCCCAATTCCAATCCGTAGATTTCAACCATTTTACTTAATGCCGGACCCAGACTGCTGGTGAGCAATGCCGTCACTACTGATAAACCAACGAAACCGACACCAACCAACAAACCGCTCTTCAGCGCTTTGGGAAGTTTAATACCGATACATACTCCTAAAATCGTGAAAATGATTGGCATCATTACTGCCGCTCCAAGACCGATAATGTACTTAAATACTTCTTCCATTCTGTTCTATTTTTCTCTGTTTTAATGATAATTTACTGTGTTTCCCCAGAGGGCATTAGTTTTAAACCGTGCCAAAAGTAAGACCTTTTTTGCTTTCTTCCAAAACGAAACTCTTAATTTATGAGATATTGCATCAAAAATGGACATTTTTGACGTTTGCGTGCACAAAATTAGTCGTTTCCGTGCACGAAAAACAAAAAATGCACCTACTTGACTAAAAAATCCCACTGGGTTTGGAGGAAAAACACTACTTTCGTACCGTGAAAAAAGACTATGTTGAATCCTTAAAATAACAAACCATGAGACGAACTCCTTTTTATAATTTTTTTATAGTGGCTTTATTGGTTACAATGACCGCTTCCGTATCGGCACAACAGGTAGATAGCAAGCTTCCCTGGTCTGTGCGACTGACTGAATCGGAAATGATCCGTTACCCCGAATCCTGGCAGCTCGACTTTCAGCCGAAACTGAAGTGGGATTATTGCCACGGACTTGAACTGGGAGCCATGCTCGATGTGTACGACGCTTATGGCGACAAGAAAATTCGTGATTACGCCATCGCGTATGCGGATACAATGGTGCACGAAGACGGAAGCATTACCGCTTATAAATTAACCGATTATAGTCTTGATCGTATCAACTCCGGAAAAATCCTTTTCCGTATCTATGAGCAGACCAAGAATCCTAAATATAAGAAAGCGCTCGACTTGCTTTATAGCCAGTTTGAAGGACAACCGCGTAATGAGGACGGTGGTTTTTGGCATAAAAAGATTTATCCCCACCAAATGTGGCTGGACGGAATTTACATGGGAGCTCCTTTCTACGCGGAATATGCATTCCGTAATAATCTTCCGCAGGACTATGCAGATGTAATCAACCAGTTTGTCACTTGTGCCCGTCATACGTACGATCCTAAAAATGGTCTTTATCGTCATGCGTGCGATGTAAGCCGCACCGAACGTTGGGCGGACCCGGTGACCGGACAGTCGAAACATACGTGGGGACGTGCAATGGGATGGTATGCGATGGCATTGGTGGATGTGCTCGAATTTATTCCGCAACATGAAGCCGGAAGAGATTCCCTGCTTGATATATTGAATAATGTAGCTGTGCAGGTGAAGAAACTTCAGGATCCGAAGACCGGAGGATGGTATCAGGTGATGGACCGGAGTGGTGATAAGGGTAATTACGTAGAATCTTCCTGTTCCGCTATGTTTATTTATTCGCTCTTTAAGGCTGTTCGTCTGGGATATATTGATAAGTCTTATCTGGATGTGGCATTGAAAGGCTACAAAGGATTCCTGGATAATTTTATCGAAGTGGACAAGAACGGATTGGTAACCATCACCAAGAATTCAATACCCAATTCTTGATCATCACCTGGGGATTTGATTCTCATTCTTAAGG
>OGXG01000727.1_pt1 | contig 17904 bp, 32 predicted proteins | sample 1576251 | NCBI WGS metagenome assembly OGXG01 (sample SAMEA3541533, study PRJEB24748) | human gut metagenome | biome: human gut; feature: human-associated habitat; material: faeces | place: China | collected 2012
GTAGTCAGATACCGGACAGGATCACGCTTGCTTAAATCCTTCCGGGTACTTTGAGTGCCTGAAGATGTTTATGAAGCTGGAGAAATTGATGGGGCTGTAGGCTTTAAGAAATTTAAGAATATTACATTTCCATTCTTCGGGAATAGCACTTCTTTTTACAAAGCACTGTCCCGGTGAAAATATCATGTCTGTGCCATATATATACACATCTTCTTTGCTAACAAGACTTTGTGCCATGCTTCTTTTATACAGCGGTGAATATTTTTTATCCCATCTTCTGTAGCCATTTGCAACTACTATATCTGCATTTGTTTGTGTGGCTTTTTCATACAACTTAATTAACGCCTTTTTTAAGATTAAATCATCTTGGTCAAGAAACATTACATAATCACCACTTGCAATACCCAAAGCACGAGTAACAGGAGCAGTCAATCTAAAAGAACCAGGAGTTGTATTAGCAATAAGTTCAGGTTCAGCAACTACACCACGTTTTGCAAGATTAACTACTGACATACCGAAAGACAATTTACCAAATGTTTTCATAATTGTAAAATTTTAAATGTGAATAAATAAATTAATTATATTAATACAAATAGCATTAATCAAAGTTTTAAGAGTTTGACTAATTCAACTCTATTCTTCTACAGTTTCAACTTCTGCATCAATAACATCATTATCATTAATAGTGATATTATCTTGAAGTTTCCACTCTAGTTTTTCTTGACAACCCATCAAAATATCACTAGCAATATCTCTAGCACCAAGAGTAAATGCTCTATGACTAATCATTATTCTAGCATATTTTTGATAAGTATCTTTTGTAAAGAAACCAGCTTGTTGAGCTTCTTGATAACTAAAATGTGATGTACATTCTTGAATATGAATTTCATTACCAATGTTTCTAGCACGTTTAAATTTATATTCAGTAATATAATCAATAGGTTGTGGAGGTATTCTAAATATTGGAATTTTGTTTTGTTTAGCAATTTCAGCAGCAACCATTCTATTAGGTGCAATAGCAAAATTACTATTCAGTTTAAATTCATCATAAACATTACCATTATAATCTTGATAATATCTAACTTGATAAACTCCAACTATATCTCCATTACTTTCTTTAGTTATTTCAGCAGCTTCTTTAGCTGTAGCGCATTTCTTACAATACTCAGGTAGATTATTCTCATTATAAGCAATATTGCCATCTGTATATTGATACAGACAAGTATAATCGTGAGTACATTCCCAAGTTACTTGTGCCTTTGACAACAAAGCCTTGATAATATGAATATCTATTACCGTTTTACCACTAACAACATGAATATGTTCTATACAAGTGCTAAAAGGAAGAGCCAAATCTTTTGCTCTCATAAGAATAGCAAGACCATCGTTAATAGTCTTAATACCACCTTTCTCACTTCTTACTATTTCAGTAAGAAATCTTTTAGCAGCAGCAAGTTGTCCATCATCTAATAGATTAATAGTATCTATTGTACAATTACCAACATCATGTTTAACAATAGCAACATCTTTCTTTTCTTTTACTTCTTTATCTTCTGTCATAATGTCAAAGAGCTTTATTGTTTTTGATTACATGACAAATATAAGCAATTATTCTTAACTACCAAAACTTTGAACATAATATTTTTCATTCTCTGTAATATTTTTTATTTCATGATTTTCATTAATAGGTTTTAGCCGACTACAATCATTTTCTTCATTTGTACCTATCATATATAATTTATAGATTTTTATTTTATCAACATTAAAAGTAAGTTTATTATATCTATATAGGAACTCTTTTATATTATAGCAATTTGGTGACATGAATATAATCGCATCACATGTGATTTCTAGGCTGTCTGACGAACAATTTTTAATGGATAATACTCTAATATTGTTTGAGTTGAAAGATTGCACAGAAAGGCTGGAAATAGCTTGTGCGGCGAAGTTTTTTACTTCTCCTTTTCGATTACCAGTCTTATATCTTATAAAATCTCCAACATTTTCATCATAAACAGGTCTAGGCTCAATATCATTATGAAATTCACCACATGGTATATTATTTTTATTAAGAGCTTTATAAACTTCTGTTGCAAGAATAGTATTCTTACTAACTATTATTACTTTTTTATCTTTTAATTCTCCATTTAATAAATCTATAATTATAGGTATTTTATTTACATTATTATTTACTAAATTATTACGTTCACGAAAAATATTATAAGCAGTAGAACATCTTTCTTCTATACTAATAGGATTAAATAAATCATCTATTTGCTTATTAAAAGGTATAGTTACATCAAGATGTTCATTCCAACCATTATATTGAGCAATAGATAATCTTACAGCTTCAGCAGATTGACCTGTAGTTTTATCTCCTACTCTAGCGCGATTTATATTTTCAATGCTACCAAATATATTAATAGTTTTATTTATATAATCACTATATTTATCATATAATTCTTTTTCATCTTGTCTAGCAAATTGTACTCCAATGTGAATTTCCTCTACGGGCAAGCTATATTTAGCTGCATATTTAGCAGCATAATCAGCTTGATTTAATATAGGAAAATATTTATAAAGATAAGCACGAGAATCAGGATGAATTTTATCCGTTGTTATAATAAATAATCCATATTTAATTATACTATTAATATAATTTGCTTGATACATATCAGTTAATCCAACATAAAAAGCTATATCATAATCATAATGTACACCTATTTTTACATAAACAGAAGTAATACAAGCATAATTATTAGGACTTATATTGTTTTCTTTTAAATAATTGACAATACGAGTTCTAACATCATAATCTTTAACCACAATAAGTGCTTTTATATTTGGATTTTTTTCTATACTTCTTTTCATTATATATTCTATTAATATAGCAGGATTATAAGGTTCAAGAAGTATGCAACAACCTTTACATTTATTTTCTCTCCATTTATTAGCTATATCAATATATGTTTTATTCATCTACATCATCAAATAAATTATTATAAAGACCACTATAACGCTTAATTTTACTCTTTCCTTTACCTTTAGGAGTAATACCTAACTTAATTGGGTCTATTAATTTCATACATTCATTATAATAATATTTAAAATCAATATTCCTCAAACTAATATCAGTATCATCCAAAGTATTAACAACACAAACTTTAACTCCAGCTGCCATTCTTGACCTACTATTAGTAATATTATGAACTTTTTCTATTGTATATCCATCATTACTAATATAAAATCTAACATATCGCTGACAAACTATTCGTGTAAGCATTCCATTAACAATTTTCGTTTCTTCAACATGAAATTGTCTACCAACATTTTGAGTCATACAAAAATCAAGAATATTAGTAGCTTTTTGAAGAGTTTCCATTATAGGAACTTTATTAATAAAATACTCATAAACAGCTTTAGCAACAATAGGTTTATCATATCCTTTTTGTAAGTCAATACGATACATATCTGGATTCATTGCTCCTTTAAATTCTGTCTTTAATTTTCTAACTCCTTTCTTTTCTTCTCTAAATAAGGCAGTATAATTATTAATATCTCTAGCAATAAGACAATGAAGAATATCAGCATCTGCTTTCATTTTAGTTTTTTCTTGCCATCTATCAGCTATATCATTAAATAATTCTTTATCTTTCTCATACAACTTAACCATAATACCATCTGTATTAGCTGACAATACATGAATACCATTAAGTTCAAGTTCTTCACAAAGCATAAGAATCATTAATTGACCATTTATAGTAACTTGAAGAGTAGCAAGTCTATCATAAAGTGGACTATTTTCATCTCCAAATTTACCATATATACTATTAATGACAATTTTTAATACAAGTGCAAGGACATCTTTAGGAATACCATCTATAATTGCTTCTTCACTATGTTTTACAGTAACACGAGTATCTTTCATCCATTGAATAAGATTACGAAATGCACTAGTAACCATATGAGCAGGTGCAACACTATATGCAGCCATAATTGAAGGATAATAAGACGCACATTAACATCATAGCTTTCACTATGAACCTGACTATATCTTAATCTTGTTTTTTTTTACTAATTTTCAAAATACAATAAATTTAACAAGATTTCTCGCACTTCCACATTTATAACAATGTGTACTCCTTTCGGATAGTCGATGAACTTTACTATTATTATATTTCACAATATAATGAGTAGTCTTAGCTGCTGATTGTCCATTATTACAATACTTAGGAATATTATTCCATATATCATCTGTTATTTCTTTTCTACTTTCGTAACTATTGCCATTTAGATTTTCATCTTCTGTTTTAGTAATAACAGCTTTAGGAGTTTCCAGCAGTTCACGAGATTACGACACTGCGTCACTTATGTCCCAATGTATAATTGTAAAAGCATTATCTCTTTGTAGCTTGCCCGTAGAGGAATTGCCAGATATATTCCAATCTGTTGTACTCCATATCTCCATTGGTCTATCTTTACTATGAAGTCCACCTGTAGCTAGAGTATAATTAACATCGCCAATAATAACTTCTTTCTCAAAAGCATCTTTACTAACTCTATATAATGTAGTCTTTTTTATTTCTTTAAGTAAGTCTTGTAATTGCTGTGTCTTAAATTCAACACAATTAAAAATAATCTTACCTAAATTCATAGCAGTTCTTTTAGTTCTTCCATCTTTCCATTTTTCATAAGGAATACCACTATATTTAGTGTAAAACTTTTGAAATAAAACATTAGCCATATTACTACGACTACTATTAAGAACATCTACTTTATAAGAAGCAGAAACAGCATATCGAGATTTAATTTCATCGGGATTAAGACGAACAATTTCACAAACAATAAATACATCATTTTTATTATAATGCATCATATCTGGAATATATTCATCTATTATATATCTATCCCATTTATCAATTACATTGGTGAGCTTTTTATAATCATAACCTTTATATCTTGTATCTTTTGCATAATAGTGATAATCTTTATCACATATATCAGGTAACTCATATTCAAGAAGTTCATACCATTGTAGATTAATACTAGTTTGCTTTAAACCTTTAGGAACATATTTCTTTTCTCCAGTTTTATTATCAACAATAGTTCCAGCTTTATTCAAAGCAAATATTTTCATAACATCTACACCTTTAAATGGTAATGGATATTTTCTCAAACTTCTTAATAGAAAATCATTCTTAGCACCATCTTTATTGTCTTGTAATTCAATTATCTTTTTTGATGTTTCATAAAGTTTTATAATAAGTTCTTTTGTAGTATCTGTTTGACCAAAATACATTAATAAAGCAGCAATCATAAGATTATCATAACTTTGACTATTATAACCATATAAATCACTACGAGGATAAAGTTCATTAGCTTTAAATCCATTAATATATTCTATCATTGAAAATAACTGACTATCATCTTTATCTGTAATATAAAATTGTTTACATTTTACAGTATCAAGTCTTTGTAATAATTCTTTAACAGATATTTTTTGGATAATAGGAATTGGTTTTCCTTTACCATCTACAATATCTTTAAAAGTATCAAGATAACTAGCTAAATCAATAAAACAAATACTAAAAAAGTTAGGAAGTACTTCCACATCATAACATTCTATTCTTATCATGTATATCTTCTCATATTATAATATTTTATAGCATTAACAAAATCTGTTTTTATAGCTTTTTTCACCTCAACTTCATCATATTTATCAAATGGAAATTTTATATTATAAAAACAATACTTTCCATAATTGATAATCTTATTAGTACAACCATTAGGAAAAATAGTACGAGTAGAATTAATCATAATCATATATCTATAAGGAACTTTCATAAGTTCTTCATTCAATATATTACGACAATTACTCATACTATTTTCATAAAGTTTGTATGAACAGTTATAAGTAGAACATTTAATATTATACGTAATATAACATTGTTCAAGCATATTTCGTCCTGTATATTCAAGCCAAATAGCTTTTAAATCTTCTAATAATTTATTACGAAAATTCTTATTACCATACATAGGCAAAAGAATAACAATATCAGAAGTTATACATCCTATACCAATATCAATAATACGACCAATATTAAACATTCTATTTATACAATGCTGACAATGAACACAAGTATCAACTGTCATATAAAACATTATACTGATAATAAATTATCTATATTTTCTAAATTATACGAATATAAATAATTATAACTAATAACTATAGGAGAAAATATTTTAATTTCATCCCAATTATTAACATAGCTCCAACCTAAATTGTTATATCTTCCAATAATTATATCATCTTTAGATATGCCAACAATCATAACTTCTTCATCCCATTCATCTATATAAGTTTTACCGAGATGTTTCTTTATAAATTCTTCAGATGTCATAATATTTTAATATTTGATGGTTTAACATAATAATAAGTTTTAAACATAGTAGATTGAATAATAAATTTATCACCATCATAATCATCAGTATAAGGGTCGGTTCCCCATCTATCTATATCATAAGTATAAAATCCTATAATAACATATTTATCATTACGATAACCGACAATCATTCCTTTATCTGTAAATTCATTTATATGACATTCTTTACCAAGATTATTTTTTACAAATTCTATATTATCCATAACATATATACAATTTATTTCTACATCTACTACAAGCTACATACAATCGTCTTAACAAATCATCTACATTGCTATAAGGATTACCATTCTTATCATAACACATATCATTTATATCAACAAATACATTATCATAAGTACTACCTTGACTTCGATGACTTGTTAAAGCAAATCCATAATCTATATCTCTTGAAATAATAATCTTACCTGCATAATCAACTACATTTTCAAGCAAAAGATACTTTCTCTTAAACTCATAATATTTCTTCCAACAAGAAGAACGAGTACTAGTATCAGCATTTTTTGCTTTATTAATAAGATAATTTACTTCATCACAATATGTTTTTAATGTATAAGCATCAAAATGATTTATAACAAATAAAGGTTTAGTAACAGCTCCACCATGTATAGCTTGAAACTTTATCATAAAACCTTTAAAATTATAAGTTTCATCTTCATAATTAACTATATCTTTAATAATGTATTCTTCACTATTATTAATAATAATATCATTAAAATCATCAACAATAGTTGTATAAGACATTATCAAATCATTTCTATTAATTATAGTCTTATCAGCATTTCGAACAATAGTTTGACGAATAACTTTATTCCAATAAGATACAGCATTATTAGTATATGCTACCATACGATATAAATCAACATTTGTTGCAAAATTTTCATCAGAAAATTTATTTATAACAACATTTGTAAATTCTTGACGAGTATATACTTTATATCCAACATCACCATTTATATTTTCTCTATTTTTATAAATATAACTAAGAAAATTAAATGTTCTATATTTTATATCATCACGTAGCATTGCAAGCAATTCTGTAACAGGATTATCTTTTTCTTGTCGTACAATTTCTTTTAATTCACTAGTTTTATAAGCATTTTTAAAAGCAGTACTAACTTTCTCATTTACAGGAGCAAGCTGACTTGCATCACCAATATAAAGAACTTTAATCTGTCTATCATTACAATATTTATTAATATAAGTAACTAATGCTTTATTAAGCATACTAGCTTCATCAACAACAAGAACTTTTACATTTGCAACTTTTGGAGGACCAATAGGTTTAAAAGCAGGTAAATTTGGGTCAAAATCTTCAATATTAGTATCAAGTCTAAACCCAAAAGCAGCTTGTATAGTAGTTACTTTTCTACCTCCTGTAGCATTAGATAATATACGACAAGCTTTATGTGTTGGAGCAGCAAGATAAAACATACTTGAACTATATTTACTATGCTCAATTATATAATTTGTAACAAAAGTTTTACCAGTACCGCCAGGACCAGATAGTGCTTGAACATTACGAAGTTTATTAAAATCTTCAGCTATAAAACTTATTATATTATCAACAGCTTTTGCTTGACTAGGAGTAAATTCAGGTTTGACAGCTTTTTGGTCTAAACTAATCATATTCAAAAAACATTTCTTTTATTGTTTCTATTTCAATATCATTTAATAATGTATCATGATAAATTTTAGTTATAGCACATACTTTCTTATTATTAATAATAGAAACATTAGCTTTAACTTTTAAACCTATAGCAATACTTGAATAATGTTCAGAACCAACATCAAAAGTATCTTCACCATTACGAATTATTTTTATTCTATGACCACGTTCATCTAATCTTTTAGCATAAATAATTCGTTTTCCTTTAGTAGCAATACTATTTTTATCAATATCGTATAAACCATTATCAACTTTTAATTTATATTCATTATTAACAATAGCTACAATACCTTCAACAGTTGTTACTACATTAGTTTTAGGTTTATTTTTCTCTTTTTTCTTAATAGCAGATAAAGAGAAATTAAAAGTTACCATAACATTATCTCTTATATTGTTTCTTACTATTACTCATTATAGCTTGTTTCATAGCACGTTTATTTGCTTTTCTATCCTCTACGGGCAAACTATCCTGAACTTCAACTACTTCATCATCTGTCATAATTCTTGTATATCCTTTGTAATTACATAAGTAATCAATTTTTCCAGATATAGAATTACTCATTCTAGTACCTTTACTGATTCTAACAGTTTTGTCATTAGTTACAACTTTAATTCCATTAATTGGTTTCAGTGCTTTAATAACACTTACTTCATCATAATTTTTTGCCATACTTTACATAAGTTTTAAATTAAACAATAATATTAATAAAAGCAGAAGTAGTATTAACTACTCCTGCAAATTGTAGCTTGCCCGTAGGGAAAATGTAAGACTATTCAACCAGCTCTAAGCCTAATAATTCAGCAACAACATTATACTGTTCTTTTTCAAAATCTTCATCTTCTTCATAATGTTCAACTTCTGCAATAAACTCTTCATAACATTCTTTACAAAATGCCATATTAAGAACAGCTATAAAATATATAATTTCATCTTTATCTTCAATAACCTTATTACACTGGTCGCATATTATTTCATTAGCAAAACCAAACTGAGCTTTATTTATAGCTTCATCAATAGTTAATTCTATTATATGAAACCCTTTTTTATTATTTATCTTTTTTGCCATAAACTAAATTATTAAATTCTTCAACACTAACAGTTTTATCCCAATCAATACCACCATGTTTATCAATTATTTGTTGAGCAATATCAATAGGTAATTGACCAACAGTCTCAGTAATAGATTCAGGACATTCTGCATATTCTTTAAGAAGTTCTTCATCTTGATTAGGAAAACCAAATTCAACAGTTTCCATAGTATAACCTAAAGTTCTATATCCATTTTCAGAAGAACAATAATTGCCGTTATGTATTTGCAGACTTATACTAAATCCATCATTACAAACAACACGAGGACAAAAGAACCAAGTATTATCATAAGTCATATTACTACCATAATACTTATTATACATCATATTAGTAACATCTTTTTGAAATATAGACATTTGTATTAGTCTAAAGAAATGTATTAATTTCATATTATTTATTTTTAAATTGTTCACCAAACATTTGTTCAAAATCTTCTTTAGGACAAAATAGAATACCATTATTAGGTATATTAACAATTTCTTTTTTAACTGCAACTAATCTTCCTGTTCTATATGGATTTGCTTCTTGTTTTTCAACTTCAATGATAAATACATTACCATTATCAATAACTTTTTGACAATCATCACATATACTACCATCTACTATCTCTCTAGGTGCTTGAGCATCTCCTTTAAGTCTACCAAACAAAGCAATACTATGTTCTTTACCACAAATAAAACATTTAATCATACTTGGATTAAGACCATGATTTTTACTTAAAGTTATTCCCATAATTATTTTTTTAACATATTTAATATTCTTCTTTTCATTTTGTATCATTTTTAAGTTGTTCTCTTTCCCAATCAATTAAAGCATGGTCATATCTATCTCCAGGAATATCTTTAACTTCATCAAATGTAATATCCCAAGATACACCGCCTACACTATAAGACCAACTAGTATTATATAGGGCTTCCTCTTCTTTATTAAGTTTAAAAAAAGAAACATTTTCAAAACACCATTCGATATATTTAGGAAATATCATCATAATTTCTCCAATATAATGACCTTTCCATTTACCAAAATCAAATTTATGATAATGACAAAAATGATTAATAAGTTCAATAGCTGTATAATGTCCAGGATAACCTAACATACGCCAATAAAATACTTTTAGATTTCTAGCTCTTAATTCTAAATTATTACGAATACTATTTTCATATTCAAGAGCTTCCTCTTTATCATCAAATATTTTATTTAGAACTTTATATTGTTCTATTGTTTTCATTTTATTTTATATTTAGCAGCAAAATATTCAATCACTTCTTTATTATAATCTATCTTTTTCATACTTCAAATATTATAGTTGCTGTATCAGTATTATAATTCAACTCTTTTATTCTCTCAATAGTAATATCATGATAATCATTTTTCAAAACATGACAATCATCAGCAAGTTCTATCACACGTTGTAACTCTTCTATATCATTAGCTGCAACAAGAAGAACATTATTAGATTTATTAGTACATTTATAACATTTCATATCAATTATTTATTTCTATATTATATAAAAATTCAGGATGAGCCATTTATTTGACTTCTGACAGACTTTCTCACAAAAATAATACAAATTATCACGATTGATATAAAAGTCTGACAGAGGTCAAAAGAAGTGGCAAATTTAAGCTGTAGCAGTCAATAAATATTCAGGAATCGCATGATACTGGGAATGACCGCATCGAATATCATAGTATATTGCATCAGTAGTATTATCATAAATAACATTAGCAATAACAACTTCGCGTTGATTAGTCTTACAATGAACAGTTTCTCCTTTATGGAATTTAGCATATTTACTAATAAGACTATCAACCATAGCATCAGTTAAAAGGCTTGCAATAGTATCCATATTATATAATAGATTTTTCTTTATTAATAGTAATATCTTCAGCAGTAAAATCAAAATCTTCTACAGGAACAATATATTTCCATGTCATTTCATATTTATCATCATCTGAATTAAAATGAATAGTTTTATTATCAGTAACATATAATCTTAAACACCAATTATGTGCATCATCAGAAGCCATTACACGATGCCCTGATTTAAGAACTTGAAAATTATTCCAATCTCGATTATCTTTAGAAGGAAATAAAAGACATTCAGCATCTTTATAAATTATATAATATTTACCATCTTTTTCAAAATATGCTTTATATATTTCTTCTTCATCGGTATGTACAATTATTTCTATTTTATCATCAACATTTTCAAATTCAACTTCGCCAAACAAAGGACTATAAAGTTTAGTACCTTTCTTACAATGTTTTAATTTATCCGCAATATTAATCTTTTCCATATCTTTATTTTTATCTATATCTAAATCACTTCCTTTATCTTTATCAAAATCATTACCTTTTGCTGGAATAGTAGCAACAACTGTACTAGATTCTCCAACAGCAGGGTCGTAAGAAACAACATAGTTTTCTTTTTTCTTTTTAAATTTCTTTTTAGGAACAACAGATTTTTCTACTACAATAGCTTGTAAATCACTTTCTTCAAAATTTTCATAAATATTAATAGTTTTATCTTCTTTGTTTATACAATAGCTAAAATAATGATTTTCAGAATTATTATCTTCCGTATTATCAATATAATAAACTTCAAAATCTTTTAATTTACATGCAGCAGTAAGAAAATCTCTAATGTTAGAACATTCATAACGATTATTTGAATTAGCACAATTTTCAAGCAAATTTGTAACATCCCCAAAATTATCAGCATAATTAATAACAAGTTCATTAGCGTCTTCTGTTATTTTATCTACATATATAGTATTATAACCAACAATTTCAAGAATATCTTTTATTCTATCATATAATCGTTGAGTACATTTAATATAAGGATATTTAATAGCTCCATTAAATTGTTCAGTTTCTTCTTTAATAGGATATTCTTTACCAAGAAATTTAGCAACAGCAGAAAGAAATTCTTCTTTAGTATTAACAAGATAACGTAATGAACCATATTCATTTATTTCTGGCGTATCTATATTACCAATACAAAATTCTTCACTAGAATTTCTACTATAATTTGAAATTAAAAATGGATATTCATTAAACTTAGATGTTTTAGAATCACCTATACCAGAAAAATCAGTAATACCAAAACTTTCAAGAACTGGTTTTATTTCATTCCAAAGTTCTTCATTACATTTTAAAACAGGATATTTCTTTTCCATAATCAATATATATTTTAAGTTAAACAATAATCAAATAAAAAGCCAGCACTATCTTCACAGACAATACTGGCTACCAAAATAATTAATCCAATGTATTTATGCAGTTGTAATAACTCCAAGACTATTAATAATAGTTTCGACTTCATTTCGCCATCATCAGCTGGAGAGCAACTACTCCTACTTTCACAAGCAAGAGTAGTTTGTTTATTTACTATGAAATTGCAGTTAAACATATAATTATTTTTCAGATTTTCTTTTTTTTACAATAGCTTCAAGAATATCAGTTGGAATATCTTTAAATCTATCCATCATTTCATTAATATTATTATCAGCAATTTTGTTAAACTCGCTCACACTATTATTAATATGATGACATAAAGATTTATTGATTTTCACAATAGTATTAATAGCATCATTAACAGCGCAATTAACATATTTAATTTCATCTTTTGTCATATCTTTAGCTATTGTAGCTTGCCCGTAGAGGATTGACAGCAAATAAGCATAACTTAGCGGACATTCTTGAGCTTTAACAACAGCTTCAAGAAAACCAGTTCTATCTTTATCATACTTTTGACAAAAATCTTCAATCCAAGCAATAGCATCTAAAAACTTTTCTTTATTAGTTTTAGCTATAACAGCTTGCCCGTAGGGAATTTCAATCATAATAACTTTATTCATAATCTTAATAATTTATATAAATAACAAATAGGAAATACAACAATAACAGATATAATAGCTACAACAATAAATATAATAGCTAAAAGAAATAATAGCATTTTAGCCATTAAATCCAAAAGCATTATCTTTGCTAACATAATCTTCATAAAGTTCGCCAACATCTATTTCTGACATATCTTTATTAACAACATCAGAATCAATACTAATAGTATTTTCTTCTTTATCAATAGTTTTTACATATTCTATAGGCATAAATCAATATATTTAATAATACCATTTATAGTAGCAAAAATTACAATAATACTAACAATTAATGCTATAATATCAAATCGTGCAATATCTCGACCATATCGAATATCAGATACAATACAATATATAACAAATACACTTATAATAAACATAACTAAAACAGTAACAATAAGTGTACTTAATATAAAGAGATTAATCATATATTATATTATTTAGCATTATCCTCTACGGGCAAGCTACGTTTAACTTCTTTAGCAACAAATTCATCTAACAAAACAGCAGTTCTATTACTAAATTCATCAAAAGCAGCAGCAAAACATTCAAGAAATTGCTTATTATTATAACGATATTCTTGTTTAAGTCCATCTTTAATAATAACAAATCTATCTGCTAATAAAGATACATTTACATCTTTACCAAAACATCTTTTCAGATATTCAATAGTGATACCTCTAATATTAGCATTGTTTCTAACAACATTGGATAAAGCTAATACATGAGCTGGAGTTTCAGGTTTTTCTTTTTTCTGTTTCATAATTAATTAATTTAAAAGATTTACAACTACAAATATAATAATATTCTCACATATAACAATCATTATTACAATTATTATTTACAGCAATATATTATATTATAATAACAGATGATGTTATAACTATTGCTACAAATAAAGAAACTGCATAAGCTGTAACAAATGAAACAACTGTATGCAGTTCTAAAAGTAAATATAATTGATATGGAAAATGTAATATCAAGAGAATTATTGTTGAAAGTCTTATAGATAAATCAACAAAGGATAATAATATTAGATTTAAAAGTTATATAATAAGCTATTTCGTCATATAATAATAAACGATTAATTATGAAAATAGCAAATGATGACAACAATAAGATGCTATTAATAATATAACGAGAGATTGTCATAAAGGTAATAAATGAATAATAAGAGATGCTGCAAAAGATATAATAGAGAGAATAATAGCAAGAGTTATTAAGAGTAATCCATAACTAAAAGTTATGAAGATATAACGAAAAGTTATAGAGTAATAATAGCAGTAAGAATTATAGCAGCAAGAATAGCAATAATTAAAGTTGTTAAAGTAAGAATAGTAGGAGTAAGAAATGGTATCATAATAGAGATAATAAAGGACTAACAAAAGATATAACAAAAGATATAACAAATGAAGATATTGAAGATGAGATTATAACGAAAAGTTATAAGCGCATAACGAAAAGTTATAATGATGAAGCAAGAGTAATTCGAGCAGAAGATATAATAACAATTAGAATAATGAGAGTTAGAGTTGTAAGAGAAGCGATTAGAGTAAGAATAACAGGAGTAAGAATAGCAGTAAGAAGTATAATTGGAATAGCAGTAAGAGCTATGGCAGCAAATTATAGAATTGTAGAAGTTGTAAGATTAGTAGGAATAATAGTAAGTGGAGCAGAGGGGATAGCTCCAGTTACTCAAGCTCATTCTCCTGCTCCAACTTCATTTACTTCATAACAAACTCTATCACTCTATCATCAACTTCAATTACTAATTTAGCATTATTCAATTTACTACAATTTTCTTGTTCAAGTATAAGATTAACACTTTCAGTAAATTCTTTAACCGCATCAATAATATTATCTTTATTAATATCATTGATTTCAATAATTTCTTTTTCTTTCATAACATCATCGTTTTATCCATTAATAACACCTCTTTTCTTTTTCTCGCCATTTATAATAATACGACCTTGTTTATCAAATGTCACTTCTTCGTCTTTATGAATTTTCTTATAATTAGCAATAAACTTCTTTTTATTACCTAAAAACATCTCATTATGATTAATAACAAGAACACCAGGAATAACAGTTTTAGCTATATAATTTAATTCAACTAATTTAAATATAGCAAGTCTTACATATTTAGCACTTGTTGAAACTTCTGGACAATCATTTACACCTATTTGTATAACATTACTATCCCAATTAAGATTACAAACTATATGTGCTAATAATTTACTTTCATAAGATGGGAGACTTTGTATATCTTTAATAACTCTTTGACTTACTAATATAAAAGAACCAGTATCAGGAATTTTTATTGTATCACAATGTTCTTCGCCATCAATATCATAAATTCTTTGTCTTTCTTTATATTCATAATCAACATTGAATTTAGTAAGAGCTATTTTAAGATATTCTTCTGTAAGTATATTTTCTTGTTCAGCTAAATGTTTATTAATAGTAGCTTTAGCTGTTTTATTAAGTTTAACAGCTTTAAAATTAAATACAAGTTTGCCCATATTGTTTGAGATTTTGAGTTGATATTAGTGTTATTTGACGCAAATGTATAAGATTTATCTGATAAATACAAACAATAATAGGGATAAAATACTTCGTCTGTAAAATACACCCATTTTGACTACTCCAGTATATACAATATGTCTGTAAATCACAGACGTGTTTTATGCCAAAATCCTGCTCAGAAGTATCTGTAGAGCCGTTTTTGCTATATCTATATAGATATATAGAGAAGCATTTTATCATCAGCTATATCATCAACAACATGACAACTCTTATCACCAACTCCAGCAACGACAACATCATCTTTTATGTCATTAACTCGACAACCAACAACGCCACCAACCACGTCACCGCAACGCTTAGCACCAACTCCAACAACGCTGCGAGCAATTTTATGTCATTAATTCGAGTTGCGCCACTATCGGCAGCATTGTTTATGTTATTATCACGAGAAGCCGCAGTAAATCATTTGTCGATAACATCAACAAAACATTTTAAAAAGAAAGGCAGAGCAACCGTAGTCACTCCGCCAATCTCATCGTCAGTTTAGAATGGAACTTCTTCTGTTGTAGATTCTGCACTTGCTAACAATGCTGCACGATTTGCTTTAGCTGCACGAGCTGCTTTCATAGCCTCACGCATCATGTCACGAGTATCAGCAATAGCATCACGATATGCTTGCACAAGAAGTTCATCAGTTGGTTGTTCAACGCCTACAACATGATAAATATATCTGTCGTATTCTTTGATACCGTACTTATTCTCCTTACGAGTAAAAGGATTCTGAGCATCAGTACCAGCTGGAACAAATTCAGCAAGAATATTCATAGTCAAACCAGCAATATATTGGTCGCCAAAGCCGACTTCGATAGCATCAGCAATATACTTGATAAATCTACCAAAGAACTGATTACCTCTCATTGCCAATTCAAGCTGCCAATAAGGCATCTGAATAGTACGAATATAAGTTGGCTGATAAACACCATTAGCATCTTTAGCAACACCAATAATTGGCTTGTCAAGAGTCATGAACAAATTCCAATATTCCTTGCCACTTTTGCCACTACGTTTGTCAAGCTGAACAGAAGCAATAGTAACAGTAAGGTCTTTATTAGCCGAATTAGCCTTCAAAGCTGCTACAATTTCGTCATAAGTCTTGGCAGTTGCAGGAGTAGCATTATTAGTTGCTGCATTGTTAGCTGCATTGTTAGCTGCATTACCATTCACATTCTGAGTTGTTTCGTTTGCTGTCATAATAATTAAGTATTAAATTGTTAATAAAATTATAACCGACACACATCATCGGCAAAATCTTTTATGTCATTAATATGAGATACAACAGCTTGATTAAGCTGGTATAATACCAGCCTAATCTAAACATAATACATTTGTTGCAATAGCACAACTACTAACAACAGCACACAACATCGCATTAGTATTATCTACATGATAATAATTAAGAAATGCAATACCAAATACTATAGCTACTGTCAATAAGAAAATAGTAGCTAATGCTTTAAAGATAATCTTTTTCATACATTAATCATTTGATAGTTCAACATTTTCACCACATATTGCTTCTATTAAAGCATCAGTAAAATCATTTTCTACGTATTCCATAATTATCAGTTTTAGCACAATCAACATCGACTGCAAAATCTTTTATGTTATTACCATGAGAATAATCAACTTTGTTATTTTTTCCAACTTTAGCTATAGGGGGTGTTCAATCAATTTTAGAAGGGCGGGGGTCTATCATACATAGCCTCATCTTTATAACTATAAATTCTAAATTTTACTATAAACTCTATTACATCTTTATTGTTCAAATCATTATAATTTTACTTCATTCTTTATATGTTTTATTAATTGAATTATTTTTAATATCTTTATCTTTATTATTATAATTATCTATTGTATATAGAGAATCTTTAATCAATTTTAAAATACAGAGATTCTTATACATAACTTCACCTTCACAACTATAAATTCTAAATTCTATTTATACTTTTATTTCTGCTTCTAAATTCCACTTCACCTTTACTTTCACTTACATCTTTACTTCTAATCTTCACTCCTAACTTTATCTCCATTTCTAATTTCATCTCTAACTCACTTCCAGTTTCATTCTAACTTCACTTCTATCTTTAATCATAATTTTAATTACAATTTCATCTTTAACTTCACCTCTCACTTTATCTCTATCTCCAATCACAACTTATAATTATTATCTCCGTCATCTCTCCGTTTGCTAGCAGAAACTCTTTAAAGGACATGGGATATAGATGTAGGAA
>OGXG01000739.1_pt1 | contig 17813 bp, 10 predicted proteins | sample 1576251 | NCBI WGS metagenome assembly OGXG01 (sample SAMEA3541533, study PRJEB24748) | human gut metagenome | biome: human gut; feature: human-associated habitat; material: faeces | place: China | collected 2012
ATTTCCCCATAAATAGAAACATCCCGGTTGCGGCTGCAATCGGGATGTTTTTTTTGCCCTTGACAGAGCGATGATTTGTCAATTCAGGATTTCAAGGATGTCGGCGGTGATTTGGTCGGGAGTCAGACGGTTTGCCGCATACTCCTCGCCGACGTTGTATCGGTCTATGAACTCTTTGCGAACACCGCGGCACATCACGCGCATCTCCGATTCGCCATAATAGCGGGCTATCTTTTCCCCGTATCCGCCGTCGAGCACACCGTCTTCAAGCGTCACCACCAGGCTATGGCTGTCGCGGAGGCCTTCAAGACGCTCTGTGTCGAGACCGGTGAGGAATCGAGGGTTGACAACAGTAGCATCGATGCCGCTTTGCTTCAGCTGTTCAGCCACAGTCACGGCAAGAGCAAAGAAATTGCCCACACCGATGATTGCCACACCGCTGCCGCGATGAGCCATCTCAAAACGGTTCATCTCCGGCTCATAGTCGGTAGGGAAGTCAACGCTGCGCGACCCAGCCACTCCAGTGGCAGGCACACGTATAGCCACCGGATGCTCAGTCTGCTGGATGCTCCAGTCGAGCATTGCCAGATATTCCTCGCGGCATGTAGGCGCAAGGTAGACCATATTCGGGATGTTTGAAATCAGCGGGATGTCGAACAGGCAGAGGTGGGTTACGTCGTTCATCGCGCCGAGGCTGCCCCAAAACACGAGAATCGTGGCAGGATTATTGTTGATGCAGAGATCCTGCGACAACTGATCGTAGGCACGCTGAATGAACGTGCTGTAGACCCCGAACACCGGTTTCGCCCCGCCTTTTGCAAGAGCCGAAGCCATAGCCACAGCCTGCTCCTCCGCGATTCCCATGTCGATAAACTGCTTTCCCGCGCGCTCGCGTCGGTCTTTAGTGAAACCGAACACCGCCGGAGTGCCGGCCGTAATGCCCACCACCGTCCGGTCGGCCTCCATCAGCGACAGCAGATGCTCCGCAGTCAGCGTGTCGTATCCCTTGTCGCCAGCCGGCTTTTTCAGTTCTCCGGTAGGGATGTCGAACGGCATGCTCCAATGGAAACGTTCCTTCTGGCACTCGGCAAACCGATACCCTTTGCCTTTAAGCGTGTTTATGTGGAGCACGACGGGATGGTCGATGTCGCGCACACGACGGAAAGCCTCAATCATCGCCTCGACACTGTTGCCGTCGGCCACATAGAGATAGTCGAAGCCCATAGCCTTGAAGAAGTTGCAAGACACCTCGCCGTTGGTTTCGCGCAGCAGCTGCAGGTTGCGGTAAAGACCGCCGTGGTTTTCGGCAATCGACATCTGGTTGTCGTTGACCACCACAATCATGTTTGAGCCAAGCTCAGCAGCCACGTCAAGGCCCTCAAACGCCTCACCGCCGCTTAGCGAGCCGTCGCCGATCACCGCCACCACATTAAACCGCTCGCCGCGCAGGTCGCGCGCCTTCGCCAGTCCCGAAGCAAGGCTTACAGAAGTCGAGGTGTGTCCGATAACAAAATGGTCGTGCACGCTTTCAGAAGGCTCGGTGTAGCCCGACACCTCGTCGTAGCAATCAGGGTTTGTAAACGCCTCCTTGCGTCCGGTAAGCATCTTGTGGGCATAGCTTTGATGAGACACGTCGAACACGAATTTGTCCACCGGCGAGTTCATCACATAATGCATAGCCACTGTGGCCTCCACCATGCCGAGGTTCGGACCCACGTGTCCGCCATGCACGCTGAGTTTCTGAATCAGCGCCTCGCGCATCTCAGCACATAGAGAAGTCAGTTCGCCGACAGACAGCTTCTTCACATCGGCAGGAGAATTGATGTTTTCGAGATACATGTTATAGTTGTTTTTATTGATTTACCACGATGCAAAGTTACATCATCATAGACAAACAACAATAAACAATCTTACTTCAATGACAACCCGAAATACAGAGCTTTTCCCCCAGCAAATGGAAATTACAGGAGCGACATTCGGAACGTCTTGGTGTATGGAGCGTCGGTGGGCTGAATGAGAGAGATGCCGCCGTCGTGGAGCGACAGCACACGCCGAGCCACGGCAAGTCCGATGCCCGATCCGTTCTGCTTCGTGGTGAAGAACGGCACGAAGATGCGGTCGCGGCATTCTTCAGGAATCGGAGAGCCATTGTCGGAGATGTCGATAACCACCGAGTCGTCGCTGCACGAGCGAGAACAGATGTCGATTTTTGTAGCTCCGGCGTCAACCGCATTGTGAAGAAGGTTTACAAGCGCGCGGACCATCAGCGTGCGGTCGGCATTGACAATCAAGTCATTTTCCGTATGTATTTTCACCGAAGCATTCGCTATTGACTCGCTGAGCAGAGTCGTAGCCTCGGATATGAGATCCGCAACGTAGACCAATTGTCGTTGCGGCTTTGGGATGGCAGAGAATTTGCGGAAAGTCTCGGTGAATGCCATCAGCGATGCTGAAGTGTCGCGGATTACCTCGATTTTTTCTTTCATTGTGCCGGATGCCGTCGGCAGCAGGCTGTCGCTCAGGGCGTTGATAGGAGCGATGCTGTTCATAATCTCGTGCGTAAGCACCCTTGTAAGGTTGATCCATGCATCAACCTCCTTGTGGCTCAGCGCATTGTGGATGTCGGTCAGCACGCACACCGTCGTCGTGTTGCCGTCGTGAACGAATCCCGACACGCTTACCGACAAGTTCTTGTCTTTGCCACAGCCGACGATTGTAGTTCCCGCGACAGTAGAGTCGGTTATTATATTGTCGAAACCAGGCAAAGAGCGGTTTATAGCGGCAGTGTTGGCGGCATATTTCATTCCGAGCATTTTGAGCGCATTGTCGTTGCAGATGCGCACGTTGCCATTGCTGTCGATTGCAATGATTCCCGCATTGACCCGGTCGATGATTGCCTTGTAGTAGCGTTCGCGCAGCTCGGCGCCCGACTTAGACAGCTTTATAATCTCAGTCAGAGAGTCGAGCAGAGCGTTGATTTCCTTGTCATCTTTCTGGAAGCGCATTGTGAAATCGTTGTTGCGTATGGCTTCGAGCAGCGTAGCGTATTTTTGCCGCTCATGCCTGACAGCCGCTATTCCGATTGCAGCGGCTGCAGCCACAGCAGCCATTGCGGCAGCCATAACCGTCGGCGAAGCGCCGACAGAGAAAAGCAGAGCAACGGCAATTACGGCTACGAAGACAATATGTTTTAGAATCCTGGTCATTGTCAAGGCTCAATTTTGTAGCGTTTCATCTTGTTGTAGAGAGTTTGGCGGCTGATGCCGAGTCTTGTCGCCACAAGCGACAGGTTGCCTCCGCAGCGCGCAATGGCGTCGCATATCATTTTCCGTTCCATCGCCTCAATCGTAATCTCCGGTTCGGCTGAAGTCGTGGCAGCCACCGGCAGTTGCAGGTCGGCAGAGCCGATAACCGCGTTGTCGGTGATTATCACCGCCTTCTCCACGGCGTGGCGCAGCTGCCTGATGTTGCCGGGCCAGGCATTGCTCTTCAACGCCTCCATAGCCTCCGTCGAGAAGCGGCATATATCCTTGCCGTAGCGTTTGGCATAGTATTTAAGAAAGCTGTCGGCGAGCAGCGGAATGTCGTCACGGCGATTGCGCAGCGGTGGCAGTTCGAGCTGTATGGTGTTTATGCGGTAGAGCAAATCCTCCCGGAAAGAGCCGTCGGCAACCATCTTTTGAAGGTTCTTGTTGGTGGCGCACACAAGGCGAATGTCGATGGTCGTAGGCGTGTTGCTGCCAACGCGCTGCACATAGCGTCGTTGCACCACGGTCAGCAGTTTTGCCTGCTGGTGCAACGGCAGGTTGCCTATCTCGTCGAGAAACAACGTGCCACCGTCGGCCTCCTCGATCAGACCCTTGCGGTCAGTCCGGGCATCGGTGAACGCACCTTTGACATGGCCAAACAGCTCGCTTTCAAACAGCGTGTCGGTAATGGCACCCATGTCGACACACACCATCGGTTTCGCCACGCGGGCCGACAGGCGGTGAAGCTCATGGGCGAGCACATCCTTTCCCGTACCGTTTTCGCCAGTAATCAGCACATTGGCGTCGGTGCGTGCCACTTTCTCCACCAAAGTCTTCAGTCGCAGCATTGCTTCCGATTGTCCCCAGACCATCTCCGTCGGAGCTGGATTGGCGGGAGTGGATTCCAGCCGCGATTTAACCGCGCGCATAAGCGTGTCGATCAGGCGGGCATTGTCCCACGGCTTTTCCACGAAATCAAAAGCACCGTCCTTCATCGCCTGCACCGCCAACTCCACATCGGCGTAAGCCGTAAACAGCACAACAGGCACATCCGGAAACTTGTCGTTGATTTTGTGAAGCCAGTACAGACCCTCGTTGCCATTGTTGATTCCAGCCACGAAATTCATGTCGAGCAGCACGGCATCGACGCCTTGCGCCAAGACATTCAGCATGGTTTTTGGCGACGGCAGCGTCGTCACATCCTCAAAGACATCGTCGAGCAGCAGCCGCAACGATGACAGAATGTTGCGGTTGTCGTCGACAACAAGTATTTTGCCTTGCTTTTTCATTGTGTTGCGAAGTTAAGAAAAATCCCGGCAAAAACAGCAAGAGTCAATTGCCTTTCTGCCGGGATTGAGGAAACTTATATTTTCAGGAAGCTATTCAGCGTGCAGGCTGTCGACAGGATTAGCCCTGGCTGTGCGCCAGCATTGATAGGTGACAGTGGCGGCAGTCAGTGCGGCAAGGGCGATGAACGTGGCGGCATACACCATCCAGCCGATGCTGATTCTATATGCAAACTCCTCAAGCCATCGGTTCACGAACCAATATGACAGAGGCACAGCAGGAATGAAGCTGACAGCCAGAATCTTTAAGTATTTCAGATTGAACATTGCCACAACATCGGCAGTCGACGAGCCGAACACTTTGCGCACGGCAATCTCTCGTCGGCGATACTCGCTGTCGAACACCACCAGTCCGAACACACCCATAATGCTGATGGCAATGGCAAGCAGCGAGAAAACCGAAATCTGATTGGTGAGGCGCATCTCGTTTTTGTAGGTGTCGTCGAGAATCTTGTTGTAGAACTGCATCTCGAAAGGGTATTCAGCGTTGAATTTCGCCAATTCCGTGCGAATCTTGGAGGCGGCGTCAAACATGTTTGCGCCTTTCTTGACACGCACAGTCAGGTTGTCGCAATTAAAGTCCTTACTCAACACAATCATTACAGGCTCCGTCTTGCTGTGCAGCGACGAGAACTTCGCATTGTCGCAGATACCCACGATTGGAAACTGTGTGCCGCCGAATATAAGGCATTTGCCAACATCGACAGAGCTGCTGTATTTGTCGCGTGCCAGCTTGTTGAGGATTATGGCATTTGTGTCGGAGGCGCAGAAGTCGCGTCCGTCGATGATTTTTATGCCCATTGTGTTGCAATAGCCGGCGGTGGCAAACAGGGTGCGTGGCGCCACCTCATCACCGTCGGCGCTGTGGAACACCCATCCTTGGGAGTTGTCTTTGCGCCCAGCCACACTCCACGACAGCGAAGCATCAGCCACCATCGGCAGTCGTTTCAAAGCCTCGACGGCGGTTTGCGGCTCGGAGATGTCGGCGCGGGTGATGTCGCATACAATCAGCTCATCCTTCAGAAATCCGTAGTCGGCGGAGTTCACAAGATAGTCGCGTTGCCGCTGCATAAGCAGGGCACTGACAATCAGCGAAGCCGAGATGAAGAACTGCAGCCCTATCATCGCCGTGCGCATAGCCTTGCCTCTTGGCGACAATCCGAAGTTGCCTTTAAGCGCCACGGCAGGGGCAAACGACGTGATCCGCCAAGCGGGAGCCAGCCCGGCAAGAACACCTGCCACAATCGCCGTCGCGGCAGAAAGACCAAGCACGTGCAGGTTGCCGAAAGGATTTATGCCAGCCACGGTCAGTTGGTTCATCTCCGTGTGCGACAGCAGCAACAACCCACCGACGGCAATTATGAATGCCGTAAAAGCGATTCCGGCAGCCTCTGCTGTCAGATACAGGCGCAGCGACGATTGTGTGGCTCCGAGAATCTTTTGCGTGTTTATGCTGCGCACGCGCATCGGAATCAGCGCGTTGGAGAAGTTGGCGAAATTGATGGCGGCAATCAGCAGAATCAGCAAGGCTATTGACAGCAGAATCTTCTCGTTTGACGCTTTTATTTGTTCTCCCACCAGAATGAAATCGCTGTTGTAGTGAGTCTCGGTCAGCGGAATCAGCACAAACTCCTTGCGGGAATTGCCAAACCACTCGTTGCCTTTGCAGATTTCTTCAAACTGCTTGTTGGCCGACGCCTGTATTGCAGGGAAATTCTCCGCTTTGTCGGCTTTTATGAACATTGTGAACGAGTTCATGTTGGGGTTCGTCAGATTGTCGCCAAACCACGATTTGTCGATTACTCTGAGCACAGGATTCCTCAGCCATGTGTTTTTGGCGTGGATGTCGCGGTAGACGGCACCCACGATCCATGTTTTCGCTTTGTTGATGCTTTTGCCCAATGGCGAAGCGTCGCCGAAATATTTCTTGGCGAAACTTTCCGGTATCATCACCTGATTGGCGTCGAGGCATTTTTTGTCGCCCACCACGATGTCGAGATTGTAGAAGTCGGCAAAATTCGGAGCGCACATCATAAACGTCCCGGAGCAGAAATGCTCGTTGATGTAGAATGTCTCCTCATAGCAGTCGCCGAGGATATAGGTGTAGCTTTCCACATGCGGTTGCCCGCCAATCAGCTCCATTATAGGGAAGCTCATTGACGAAAACTTTTCAAAATCGCTGTCTTTTGGCGGAATGTTGCAAGGCATGGCTATGCGGTCGGCATCCGCCAGTCCGGCATTGTAGCTGCGGTCGTAGTCAATCTGCATCAACAGTGCCACAAACACCATGAATGCCGCTGTCAGTCCCAGCAGGTTGAGCACCACCGACAGGCGGTAGCGCCGCGCCACGAACATCAGGTTGCGTAATAGTGATTTCATCGTCTGATTCCTCCGCAGTTTAAAGATTTTTGTTTTGTATTGTCGACACAATCTTTCCGTCGAGCATCTCCACCACACGCGCGGCATACTCGGCGTCGTGCTTGTTGTGGGTTACCATCACGATGGTGGTGCCGGCGGCGTTGAGCTCGCTGAGGATTCTCATCACCTCCGCTCCGTTTTTGGAGTCAAGGTTGCCCGTAGGCTCGTCGGCAAGCACGAGGTCGGGATGGCTCACCACAGCCCGTGCAATAGCCACTCTCTGCTGCTGTCCGCCCGACAGTTGGTGAGGAAAATGCTTGGCGCGGTGGCTTATCTCCATGCGTTGCATGATGTTGTTGACCAACTTCCGGCGTTCAGCCGATGGAATTTTCATATAAGTGAGCGGCAACTCGATGTTTTCCCTCACAGTGAGTTCGTCGATGAGATTGAAACTCTGGAATACGAATCCAATCTTTCCGCGTCGCAGGCGAGTGCGGTCGCGCTCGCCGAGCGTTCCGACGTCTGAGCCGTTGAGCATAAAAGAGCCGGAAGTTGGCGAGTCAAGAAGTCCGAGAATGTTCAGCAATGTGGTTTTGCCACATCCCGAAGGACCCATTATTGCCACGAATTCGCCTTTTTCGATTTCAAGGCAGATGTTGTTGACCGCAATGGTCTCGATGTCGCTTGTGCGGAATGTCTTTGTGAGATTTGTTGTTTTGATAATCATATCTGTGAATGTTTTTATATTATTCAATAATCAGTTTTGTGCAGTCTCCGAAATTGTCGTAGCCGCCAATCACAACACGCTCGCCCGGCTGCAGCCCCTCGGTCACCTCGTAGAAACTCGGATTCTGCCGTCCGATTCTTACAGAACGGCGATGGGCAGTCTTGCCGTCTTTACCTATCACGAAAATCCAGTTTCCGCCTGTTGCCGTGAAGAAAGATCCGCGAGGAATCATTATTGCCGTCGAAGGTTCGCCGAGGCGCAGGTTGACATAGTTTGTCTGCCCGTTGCGCATATTGGCAGGAACGTTGCCCACAAACTGCATGTCGATGCGGAATTTAGAGTCGCGCACGTCGGGATAAACCTTGCCCACCATCACTTGATAGGTGGATTTGCCACGCTCCATAGTCCCGGTCAGCCCGGTGGCGATGCGGTCGATGTAGTGCTCGTCAATGTCGGCTTCCATCTTATGCCCGTTCACCACGTTGATGCGACCTATCATCTGTCCGGAAGCGATGGTCTGTCCCAGCTCCAGCGACATCTGTCCCAGCTCGCCGTCGGCAGAAGCGCATACGGTCAGCTTGTCGCGCCGCTGGCGGATAAGGTCGAGGCTCAGACGCATATTTTGAAGGTCGCTCTCAAGTTGGCTTATCTGGATGCTGCGGTAGATGGAGTCCTGGCGCAGCCGCTCGCAGACAAGCTTGCGCTTCTCCGAGGCAAGCTGAAAGTCCTCCTGTGCCTTCAGATATTCTTCTTTGGAAATCAGGTCTTCGTCGAGCAGACGTTTGTACTGCTCAAACGTGCGTCGTTTTTGTCGCACATCGATGTCGAGCTGCAGTTTTTCTGTGCGGTTGCTTAGTTTGTCCTGCTCCATTGTCACTTGCGTGTTGCGCAGGAAATTCTGTTTCTCGGCGAGGTTTGCCTCGGCATTGAGAATCTCAAGGTCGAGCGAAGAGTTGCGCAGCTGTGCTATTGGTTGTCCTTTCACCACTCTTGTACCCTCTTCTACGAAAATGCGGTCCACGATGCCTCCCTCCTCGGCGCTAAGCTGTATCGATGTGAGTGGCTGCACCTTGCCGAGAATGCGGACGTAGTCGTCAAACTGACCTCGCGTCACGTCGCCTATGAGCAGCGACTCCCTCTCCACTCTCATTGCCGACGCTCCGCCTTGTAGCACCACAATAGCGGCGGCTATAGCCACTCCGGCGGCAATGGCGATTATTGTAATCGTTTTGCGGCTTATTGGGGAGCGGCGCTTTTTCAGTTGTATGTCCATGTCAGTCAAAGATTTTGTTTGTAATGTAATAGTTGGCGAGGCGGCGTTTCACGTCGAAGAGCAAACGGCAGCGCACGAGTTCGGCTTGCGATGCAAACCAGTTGTCGGCGCTTTTGCGCAGGTCGAGCACGTCCATCAGTCCCTCGTCGTATTTGCGTCGCGCCAGAGCGTATGCCACCGAGTCGGCATCGACCTTGCGCTCCATCTTCACAATCTCTTTGGCATAGTTGTCGCGGTCGATGACGGCTTGCGAGAAGTCGGTGTCAAGTTGCAGCCGCTGCCGTTCCAATGCAATCTGCGCCGCCACATACCTGTTGCGCGCCTTGCGGTAGCCGTTGATGCGGCTCAGGCCGTCGAACAGCGGAATGCTTACCGACACACCGACGTATTGTCCGAAGTTCACGTCCATCTGTCTGCCGAACGACTCGTTTGTCTGACCCTGATGGCTGTAATAGTAGTCGGAAATGCCGGCGTTGAGGAAGATTGACGGCATCAGCCGTCCGCGGGCAGAGAGCGCGTTTAGCCGTTGAGTCTCGACATTTGCCTCGGCTTGACGCAACAGAGGATTGTCGGCAGCCAGCAGCCCGTTGCTGACCATAGCCGCCCCTGTTGCCGGCATCTCCACCGAAAGACTGTCGGCGAGCGGAAAATTCATCGTCGATTTCAGTTTCAGTTCGGCAGAACGCAATTGTGCGAGCGCGGAGGTGAGGCAATAGTCGTCGTCGGCTTCCTGGGCTTCGCTTTGGCTTAGGTCTACGGCGCTTTTCAGCCCCAGTTCCTTCATGCGGCGAGTCTGCTTCAGAGCGTCGAGGCTTTCGCGGTGTTTGGCATCCATAATTTTAGACAATTCCTGACAGTATAGCAGATTGACGCAGGCGTCGAGTGCCGCGATAGAGGCGTTGTCGCGCTGCGCGTCGACTTCCGACTCCGCCTGGCGTTTGGCTGCACGCGCGCTGCGGAAGTCGTTTACAAGACTTCCACCGGTAAACAGCGGCACGCTTATGCTCAACCCGTAGGAATTGCTGAATGTGCGCAGGTTGTTGTAGGTGTTGGTGGCGGGGTCGATGGAGCGTCCGAAGCTGAATTGTGCGCCTATCTGAGCGCCCACCGACGGCAGTGTGCTTGCCAATGCCGACTGCTGGTCAAGACGGCTGTCGCTGAGCGAAATGCGGGCTGCGCGCACGTCGAGATTGTGGTTTGCGGCATAGCGCATGCAGCTGTCGACCGACATCCGTGTCTGAGCCGTGGCTGCCAACGCCGCCAGAAACATTGATATGACAAATTTTATTCTCATGTAAAAAAATAGTGCTATAATAGTGCCAAAAGAGTTAAATTGTTGAGACATAATTGGTAACGATTTTAGGCGGGATGCCTGACTGTCAAAAAATTTGACAATGGCGTCAAGAAAATAGACAATGAGTCAGACGGCACAGGTGTGCTGTAAATGTTTGATTCCGCACTTCGGAAAGCAGAGAAAAGATGGTGTGAAGGGGAATGAAAATCAAAAAAAAAGCAAAGGCGTGAATTAATTGTAGGTCAGAATGTTATATTGACAAATTGCGTCAGAGGAACATCGGATTGCGCGAGAGGAACATTTTTGCGGCTTTGATTTTTTGCAGTAGGTTTGAAAATGCCGATTTTTGCGAGCGAAAAACAAACCAAATCTTATGCGAAAAATCAGAATTAAAATTTGTCTGTTGGCGGCAATGCTTGCCGTTGCGACAGGCATACAGGCGTCCGACTTTGTTGTCGATGAGCTGTGTTACAACATCACCGACGCTGAGGCGAAAACCGTCGAAGTGGCGAAGTATGACTATGCGGTAGACGGCGAAATGGTGCGTCCCACAAAGATGGATGTAGTGGTGCCGACGACAGTTGTAAACCCCAACGACAATCAGACCTACCGCGTCACGGCGCTCGGCGATGGAGCGTTCACCGTCTATGGCTTGAGGGGTGGCTGGTTCGACTACACGTCGATAGTTCTTCCGGAGGGTTTGCTTGAAATCAAGGCAAACGCATTTTCCGGGCAGAGCAACTTGACGTCGCTCGTAATCCCCGGCACGGTGAAGTCGGTAAAAACGAAATTTGCACAAATGTCGGGCATCAGCGAACTGACATTTCCGGCATCGGTGAAGGAGATGGTCACGATTGAGTCGGGACGAATACAGAAGCTGACAATCGAAGGCTCGCCAACGATAACCGCTGGCAGCCGTGATTATATCACAGGCTCTGTTACGAACAACATTGTTTATTTCATTGACAATGACACGTCTTATAAGAATGTGGAGATTACGCTGACGTCGGCCGTTCCGCCCACGTTGCCGGAAGTCACCCGCATACAATACAAGGCATATTCGGGCCGCACCACAGTGCACGTGCCGGAAGGATGCTCCGATGCCTATAACGCTGCCGGATGGAATCAGGCGGAGGTGCTTGTGGAAGGCACAGACCATGCGGATGTAGACGGTATACGTTATTATCACGATTCCCACCGTGCAATCGGCTACGACGTGGTGAGCGAGCTCAACGGCCCGCTCAATATTCCGCAGACGGTGCAGATTGGAGGAAAGACCTATCCCGTGGAGGAGCTTGCTGTGAGAATGTTTGAAGGCGAGGGCGAATCGCTTATAAAGAACATTACGGCGATAACGCTTCCAGAAGGCTTGAAACGACTGGAAAAGAATTCGCTCTACTCTGAAGTTGTTTCGGCGACGGAAGTGACAATTCCTGCGAGTGTGGAGTATGTAGGCACATACTTTCTGCGTGGAGAGACTCTGAAAAAGATTACGTTTAAAGGCTCTCCTGTGCTCGCCGATAATTCCGTGGGTACCAACTATAAGTTGATCCACTTTATGAGCCAGACGCCTCCGTCGGTTGGAAAATATTCGTTTCAGAGTGCACATCTGATGGTCGTGGCTCCCGACGTTGCGAGCATTCCGGTTTATCGGACTACTCTGTCGGGGCATTGGGGCGTTGAGAAAGGCTATGAATTGTCGGTTTATGGCGGATTGAAAGAGGCAGACAATGTTTATTATTCCGCAATGGAAGACGGCAATGCCTGCGCCATATATTTTGACGGAACACAGACTTCGGTTGCCTTGTCAAAGACAATACAGATAGGCGGAGCAGCCCGTGCGCTCGCAAAGATTCAACGCGGACTATTCTACTACAAAAAGATTACGGAAGTGATTGTTCCAGAAACGGTAAAGACTATCGGCGGCAATGCGTTCTACAAATGCTCCGCGTTGACATCGCTGCAGCTGCCGTCGGAAGTCGAGGAGATAGGCGATTATGCATTTTATGAATGCAGTGCTTGGGCCATTGACGTGACGCTGCCTGGCTTGAAGACATTAGGCAAGGGGGCTTTCCAAAAATCGGGAATCAAATCGCTCAACCTCACCGGCGCCCCATTGGCAACAATCCCGGAGTCTGCGTTCGGCGAATGCTCCAGCCTTGCGTCGATAACGCTCAACGAAGGCTTGTCGATGATTGAAAGTTATGCCTTTACTGGAGCCGTTGTTACAGAACTGACCATTCCGTCGACTGTCACAGACATATATACGGTTGGAATTTGGAGTAAAATAAAGAAATTGATTTCAAAGGCAACGACACCGCCAACGTTGAGAAATTCGCGGCAGTTGAATTGTCCGCTTTTCGTGCCCAATGGTTGTGTGACGGCATATCGCCAGGCAGACCGGTGGGTGGAGTCGACAAGTGTGATAGCTGTCGGCGAGATGCAGACCGGCGGACTGTCGTTTTATTTTGGCGACACTGACGCATTGCTATATAATGTCGATACCGATGTCACGGGCTCAGACGTAGTGATTCCAGCCACTGTGGAGCAAGACGGAAACAGTTATACGGTCAACGAGATGCGCGCGGCGTTGCTGAAAAACTCCGCCGCAGTCAAGTCGGTGACCATTCCCGCCAGCATCACGCAAATCCCCAACGATGCATTCCTCAACTGCACGGGGTTGACGTCGGTGACGATGCCAGCCACGGTCACATCGATAGGCGCTTCCGCTTTCAATGGGTGTAAGGCATTGCCGTCGGTAGTGCTGCCCGCTTCGCTGGGAAGCATCGGCGAATATGGATTCCTCGGCTGCAAGGCTCTGACGTCGATAGAACTACCCGCCGCGCTGACTGAAATCGGCGTGTCGGCGTTCAACGGATGCTCTGCGATGGCGTGTGATGTCAACATCCCTGACGGCGTGACCGTAATTCCTGATGGCGCATTCGACCAGAGCGGAATAACAGGCATTACGCTTGGCAAGAACGTGAAGACCGTAGGCCGCAAGGCATTCTACAACTGTCAGAACATATTGTCGATAACGCTCAACGAAGGCTTGACTGAAATCGGCGAGATGGGATTTTTCAATTGTAGCAAAATCAAGGAGCTTGAATTGCCGGCATCGCTTACAACCATGGGCAGCAGCGCTTTCTGGAATGTCGGCATAAAGGTGGTTTGCCACAGCGCGGCTCCGCTGACGCTGCCAAAGTCGACGATGTATTCTTATCAGTTCAAAAAATGCACGGTAATCGTGCCGGTTGGAAGCGTCGCAGCGTATGTGGCGGCAACCGACAAAGGCTGGGACGAAAGCAACACGTATCTGACGTTTGCCGGATTGGCAGACGGCGTTGAGTATAGGGCAAACGATACGGAAGCGTGGGTGACAGGTGTTGCCGACGACACTGTGGTTGCCGACATCAAGGACTATCTGTCGATTGACGGCTCTCAGATGCCGGTGACTCGCATCGATGCTGCGTTCAGCGGCAAGACACAGTTGCAGAAGGTGACCGTTCCCGCAGCCGTCAAAGCGCTTCCCGAGAATATGTTCAGAGACTGCACGTCGCTCAATGCGGTGACGTTTGCGTCAGGCAGCCAGTTGCAGACCATCGGCAAGTGGGCATTCATGTCGACAGCCGTTGCAGCGATAGAGATACCGGAGGGTGTCACGGAATTGCCCGACGGAGTGTTCAGCGGTTGCTTGTCGCTGACAGAAATCACGCTCCCGTCAAACCTCGTCTCGGTGGGTGGCGGATGCTTCTACAACTGCAAGGCTTTGAAGACGGTAAATGTCTGCGCCGACAATCTGACGATAGCCGACCGTGCATTCTATAGTTGCGAGTCGCTTGAAACGATTAATTCCGCCAATCCGTTGCAGCTGAGCAGCGATATCCGCAAACTTGGAATGGAATTTGATGGGTGCAAGAGTCTTAAAGCCGTGAGTGTGGCAGGCGGGATGATAGGCGCATTCGCTTTCGACGGCTGCGAGTCGCTCGTGTCGGTGGGTATAGCCGAAGGGGTGAAGACAATCGGTGAATATGCCTTCGATGGCTGTACGTCGTTGAAACGCATACTATTGCCGGCATCGCTCCAGGAAATTAAGCATGAGACGTTCCGTGGCGTCGTGTTTGAGGAAATCACGTGTCTGGCTGTTACTCCGCCATCGATACGTGACAATACATTCACCGACTATTCGGCGCATCTCTGTGTGCCGGCAGAGTCGATGGCAGCCTATGCCGCAGCCACCGGATGGAAGGAATTCTCGAATATCGGCGACCTGACAACAAGCGGCGTGTCGGCGGTGGCCAACGACGGTTTGAGTGTGGCTGTGTGCGACGGACGCATCTGCGTTGACGGCGTAGGTGAAACAGAGATGATTAAGGTTTATTCGACGGGCGGAATGCTTGTCGGAATGGGCTTGAACCGGCAGGTTGAAGTGCCGTCGCCGGGAGTCTATATCGTGGAATTCAAGAAAGGCACCGTCAAGGTAGCAATAAGGTAAGTTTTATAAAAAATATTAGTGTAACATCATGCGCTCTCTGGTTTGTGAAAATCGGAGGGCGTTTCTTTTGTTGTAAAAAATCATCATGGATTGAAAATTTGTTGTCATAGACAAGTTTTGCCACAAATGTCGGAGATGTGTCGGAGATGAGACTTACTGGTCGTCAGCGGAAAATACTTCGTCTTATTAACGAGTCTCCGACAATAACAGGGAAAAAAATGTCGGAGATCTTGTCGGTGAGCCAACGCACCATCGAGCGCGATCTGTCTGTTTTGCAAAAACTTGATGTTTTGAAGCGAGAAGGCAAAGATAATGATGGCGTGTGGATTGTGATATGACGAGATTGTGTTGTAAAAAATCATCATAATCAAAAATTAGAGTAAATTTTTTAGACATAAATGTTTGGAATTTGAATATATTGCATAACTTTGCGAACAAACCGAAATAAAAACATAAACCAAGCTAATGGATTTTAGGGAGAGTCGGACAACGGGTGTGGATGGAAAGATAAGCTACAATCCAGAGACAAATACCCTTACTATGGAGGATGTTACTATTAACACAACCGATCTCAATGGAATTTGGAATAAAGAAGTAAAAGGCTTGAAGATTAATTTAGTCGGCAATAACACTATTACGTCAAGTGTAGCATGCATTACGATATATGAAACATCTACCATTAGTGGTTCTGGTACTCTCAGCCTGAAGAGCAGCGGTGATTGTGGATTATATCTGCCCTCTTCGCTCGCTGTTGAAGGCGTCAAGCTATATACGGAAGGAAAATGGGGAATCGCCGGATATGCATCTCAGAAATCTGGTAATGTGCTCACTATTCGCAACGCATACGTTGAGGCAACTGGCAGCGAGGGTTCAATCATCGATGTCGAGGACCTCGTGCTTGACGACTGCTCCATCACCCAGCCCACTGGCGCAGCCTTCGATGCAAATGTGCACGCCGTTGCTCTCAACGGCGAGGCGGTCACCGACAAGGTGGTGATTGCGCCAGACAACAACAGCATCGGCACCATTACAGCCGACGTGCCCGCCCGCAAGCAAGGCATCTACAACCTTAACGGCATAAAGCTGACCCAGCAGTGGGACGACCTGCCTGCCGGCATCTACATCGTAGACGGCGTGAAGCGCGTGAAGAACTGATACAGCAAACGAATAACTAAAAAAATAACGGAGGGTGTGCATGGAAAAATAGAATGCACACCCTCTAAATATTCCTCATGTGTGTCAAACTAAGAATAACCTCTTCTACTGGTTGCACCTCGTATATAATACGGATTATCATCAGCCGATGCGGTGGTTGAGGGCAATGCTACTTCAATTGAAGCAGTGGCGGTTAATGATGCCATGTGCTTAGAACTTTTTACGTTAAAACCCATATTTGACAAGCAGATTTTGAAGAAAATATTTGGAGTTTCCAATAAAAAAGAGTATTTTTGCAGCAACAAATCCCACCACGCCTCTCAACGATGCGTACCACGGTGGGACTTCGCTTTTTATAAAGGGTATATGGATTACGACAAACAACCCATAAACGTAGATGAACAGGTTGCCTTGCTCCAGAACAGAGGGCTGGTGATAGAAGATATTGCAACTGTCAAATTGCAGCTTCGCAATATCAGTTATTTTCGTATTGCCAGTTACCTACGATATATGGAGGAAGACAGACAGTTTCATCATTATAAACTGGGTAGTACATTTGAACAAGCCATCGACCTTTATCTCTTTGACAAAGAACTTCGTCAACTCATATTCAAGGCAATTCAAGATATAGAGATTTCTCTTCGGACCAAAATGATTCAGATATTTTCTATGGAGCATGGCGCATTTTGGTTTATGGATGCATCATTGTTCAAGAATGCAGACTTTTATGAAGGCTGCCTTGACAATATCAAGAAAGAGGTGTCTCGTTCAAATGAAGATTTCATCAAGGAGCATTCCGAGAAATATACTTTCCCTTCTCTCCCTCCTGTGTGGAAAACATTGGAGGTCGTTTCGTTTGGTACGCTTTCCAAATTATTTTGTCTGTTTAAGGACAATCGTCTTAAAAAGCAAGTGGCAAGAGAGTTTGGACTACCTCAATACACTTACTTGGAAAGTTGGATAAGGTGCATAACCGTGCTTCGCAATTGTTGTGCACACCATGCTCGTATATGGAATAGGCGTTTTGCATTGAAGCCACAATTGCCAAATCGGCTTCCACTTTCTTGGATTGCTCCAACCCAAAAGCCTATCAAACTTTACCATCAGTTATGCACCTTATTATATATGGAGCAAACTATAACTCCTTGTATGGATTTGAAAAGTTCGCTGCTCAGGTTGCTTGCAGATTATCCCAATATTGATTTACATGCCATGGGCTTTCCACAAGGATGGGAAAACGAACCTTTATGGAGATAGCAGTTTGGTATTCGGACTAACACATTTTTCCTAAACCACCAAAAATCACCTTGCAGAGTTATGTGAAATTCCATTAATATTTCTGCCATATTGTGTTAAAGAAAATCAAACTAAGAATAACCTCCACAAATTCTTCTACTGGTTGCACCTCGTATATAATACGGGTTATCATCAGCCGATGCGGTGGTTGAGGGCAATGCTACTTCAATTGGAGCAGTGGCGGTTAATGATGCCATGTGCTTCAGCGGCACCGCGTTGCGGTGCATGCCGGGCAGGAGTCACAGCCCCGGACGCGGTCCGGGGTTAACTGAAAGCGCGTCCGCGTTGCGGACGTCGGATGCTGGATTGTTGCCGATGCGGTGGTTGAGGGCAATGCTACTTCAATTGGAGCGGTGGCGGTTAATGATGCCATGTGCTTCAGCGGCACCGCGTTGCGCATGCCACCGGTGTCACGGGGTAGGCTTGCCAACCCCGTGCTGACATATTAAACCGTACTTCGGCAGTTTATCAATGGCAATCCGGAGATGGAGGCAACCGCCGAAGGACGGTTGTATAATCATAGCCCCAGGTTGGCAAGCCTACCTGGGGTCAGGGTGCGGAAGAATAATCTACCGCCGAAGAGCGGTTGTATAAATCACGGAAAATATTTTAGCGAGAAAA
>OGXG01000744.1_pt1 | contig 17723 bp, 16 predicted proteins | sample 1576251 | NCBI WGS metagenome assembly OGXG01 (sample SAMEA3541533, study PRJEB24748) | human gut metagenome | biome: human gut; feature: human-associated habitat; material: faeces | place: China | collected 2012
TACATATTCCAAAATGCAATCCGGCTATCGGCTGCAATAGACTGCTGATAACGAATCAAGTTCTTCACACCCGGCATGGTGCGCAATTCACCATTTCGTCTGTCATCCTTAAATTCGCGGTCGCCTACACTCACCAGCAGGATAGCAGCTTCGGGAAAAGCCTCCTTGAGATGAGCAATCACCGTAAGCATACCTTTTTTATAACTCTCGTAATTCACACCGCGTTCGGTTGCTACGTTCAGTCCGTACTGAAGAACAATGCTTTCGGTGATGGCCAGTATGTATATAGCGAAGCTGTCTGGTGGGCCGGCGGAAACAAATAATGAACTTAAAATCTCTCAAAGGAGAGACTTTACATAGAGTCGTTTCTGTACTCTAACAAATTAACAGAGGCGAACAAAAATAGGCCAACCGTGAGGTTCGCCTATTTTATTTTATCCAATTTCATCAGATGAATGCTCAAATAATAATAGAGAAAAAGGAATATTCAACGGCATCTTTTACATACCATTTTTCTACCCAATCATACTCTTTTTCTACGCTATTCCGTATTTAACGTTTAAGCATCTTTTAAATAAATTAAAAAAATTCCCGTACGAATCAATTTCACCACTGCAAATCGGGTAGATATTTGCTTAAAGTAGTGCGGAGAATACTCAAAGTAATAGGTTTCACCAACACTTCAGTTGCTCCTGCGTTCATTGCGTTTTCCTTATCCGAGCTGAAAGCATAAGCTGTCTGCATGATAATAGGAATTTCGGTATTAGACTCACGAATTATCTTCGTTGCCTCCAACCCGTTCATCACCGGCATCTTGATATCCATCAGCATTGCTTTGGTTCTTTCCTGATGCTGTTGAAACAACTCCACCATTTCCTGCCCATTTTTAGCCCACTCGATATCACACTTTTTGCCTATGATAGCCTTGATTAATTTAAAGTTGCTGTCATCGTCTTCAGCTACTAAAATTAAGGGTCTGAATTCATTCATTTGTTCGCTTTCCATATCGCTTATATATTGTTTTTTTATCTGTTTTTGGGGATTAATCTCCCTTTTCAGCCCGCAAGTTATAAAAAAGATTCATATATTTCGCTATCTTTGCGCCTCAATTTAAAAGAATAGTATGATTTCTGTTGACGGACTAGCCGTAGAGTTTGGCGGCACTACTTTATTTAGTGATATTTCTTTCGTAATTAATGAAAAAGACCGCATCGCACTGATGGGTAAAAATGGGGCGGGAAAAAGTACGCTGCTGAAAATTTTGGCAGGCGCACGACAACCGACACGTGGAAAAGTTTCCGCGCCCAAAGATTGCGTAGTAGCCTATCTGCCTCAACATCTGATGACGGAAGACGGAAGAACAGTGTTTGACGAAACGGCACAGGCTTTTTCACATCTGCATGAAATGGAAGCGCAGATTGAAAAACTGAACAAAGAGCTCGAGACACGGACGGACTACGAGAGCGACAGTTACATGGCGCTGATTGAAGAAGTGTCTGCCTTGAGCGAGAAGTTTTATTCGATTGACGCAACTAATTATGAAGAGGATGTGGAAAAGGCATTGCTCGGATTAGGGTTCACCCGGAGCGATTTTCAACGCCAGACGAGTGATTTCAGCGGTGGATGGCGGATGCGCATCGAGCTCGCTAAGTTGCTGTTGCAGAAACCGGACGTACTCTTGCTCGATGAGCCGACGAATCATCTGGATATTGAATCTATTCAATGGTTGGAAGATTTCCTTATTAATAACGGGAAAGCAGTTATCGTAATCAGCCACGACCGCAAATTCGTGGATAATATTACAACACGCACCATCGAAGTGACGATGGGACGTATTTATGATTATAAAGTGAACTATTCCCAATATCTGCAACTGCGTAAGGATCGCCGCGAACAGCAGCAGAAGGCATACGACGAGCAGCAGAAGTTTATTGCTGAAACGAAGGAGTTCATCGAACGATTCAAAGGAACATATTCAAAGACGTTGCAGGTACAGAGCCGCGTCAAAATGCTGGAAAAGCTGGAATTGCTCGAAGTCGATGAGGAGGATACTTCTGCATTGCGACTGAAATTCCCGCCTTCACCCCGTTCGGGCAGTTATCCAGTTATCATGGAGGGTGTTGGAAAGGCATACGGAGAGAAAGTGGTGTTCCGCAACGCTAACCTGACGATTGAGCGTGGTGATAAAGTAGCTTTTGTCGGTAAAAACGGTGAAGGTAAATCTACACTCGTGAAATGTATCATGAAGGAAATCGAACATGACGGTACACTGACTCTAGGACATAATGTACAAATCGGATATTTCGCTCAAAATCAGGCTTCGTTGATGGATGAAAACCTGACGGTTTTCCAAACGATTGACGATGTAGCCAAAGGGGATATCCGGAACAAGATTCGTGATTTACTGGGTGCCTTCATGTTTGGTGGTCCCGAGGAATCAATGAAGAAGGTGAAAGTACTTTCGGGTGGGGAGCGTACCCGCCTTGCCATGATTAAATTGCTGTTGGAACCTGTCAACCTCCTGATCCTGGATGAGCCGACGAATCATCTGGACATGAAAACGAAAGATATCCTGAAACAGGCATTGCTGGATTTTGACGGCACGCTGATTGTTGTTTCACACGACCGTGACTTCCTCGACGGACTGGTGACCAAGGTATATGAGTTCGGTAATCAAAAGGTGACGGAACATCTTTGCGGCATCTACGAGTTCCTCGAAAAGAAAAAAATGGATTCGTTGCAAGAACTGGAAAAGAAATAATAAATAATAAAAAGAGGGTATCGGCTGCAGGCGGAATAAAAGTATTTGTATATTTGCAACATCATTTATAACAGGCAGTTAGAAAAAAATGGATGAAACAAGGCAGTTATACATTATAAGCGGATGTAACGGAGCTGGTAAAACAACAGCTTCCTACACTGTACTGCCTGAAATTTTATTATGCAAAGAGTTCGTTAATGCGGATGAAATCGCCAAAGGTTTATCACCGTTCAATCCGGAAAGTATGGCTATAGAAGCCGGCCGTCTGATGTTGAAACGTATTAATGAACTATTAGCTGCTAAAGTAAGTTTCTCTATTGAAACAACATTGGCAACCCGTTCATACACCCGGCTCATTCAAAGAGCACAAAATGCCGGATATAAAGTCAGCTTGATTTATTTCTGGCTGAATTCTCCGGAACTTGCCGTCAACCGTGTGTTACAACGGGTCAATGAAGGGGGACATAATGTACCGATGGACGTTATCTACCGCCGATATCAGGCAGGCATTAACAATCTGTTTCAGATTTATATGCCGCGTGTAGACTATTGGCTGTTAGCCGATAACAGTATTTCTCCTCGAGTAATTGTAGCCGAAGGTTACCAACATGGCGAGGATCGAATATATGAACTTGAACTTTTTAAATGCATCAAGAATTATGTCAAATAATGAAATGCAAGAATTGAGCGATAAATTACGACGCGGTCTTCAGCTGGCAGAAAAGCGATTGCTGGAAAAAAATGCTCGCAATGGTAAACTCCTTAGTCAGGGAACACCAGATGGAAAAGTAATTTATGTATCAGCAACAGAATTGCTGGAACGTTTGCAAGAAAAAGAAAAGGAATCAATAAAAAAATAAATTCTCTAAAAGAAAGGATGAAAGGGAAGAAACGAATAATAGTAACTCTGCTATTTTTAATCAACATTATAATGTTGGTGGCAGCCGTTATTCCCCATCATCATCACCCCAACGGAATGATTTGCATGAAGCAGGACTTGCCTGTAGAACAACAATGTCCCACGCATCATCATCACCCGGGAAACGATTCATGTTGCAGCAGCGAATGTATGACTCGTTTCTACTCTCCCACTCCATCCGTACATACGGATAGCGGACCGGATTATGTATTCATCGCTACCCTGTTCACGGATGTAATCATCGAACATCTATTACGGCCACAAGAGAGACGGATTAAGAACTATTACGTCTACCGAGACTCTCTGCATGGCACGGATATACACCGTGCCACTCCTCTTCGTGCCCCTCCCTACTCTGTTTTTGCGTAAAAGCGTAAATGCAAATCAGTTGCATTTGCGTTACCTTATCTTTGTAGCGTAAAAAAACAGTAAAATTTAGTAGGAAAATATCATTATGAAAAAACTTATTTTCGTAGGAATCCTAGGCTTATTCGTGCTGGGTTCCTGTAATAATAGTACCGTCACACACACACACAATGAACACGATCATGCCACGGAAGGACATAATCACGAGGCAGAGGGTTCCGATCATTCTCATGAAGGCGAATGTAGCGGAGAACACAACCATGAAGCGGCCGATGGACATAACGAGTCTGCCGAAGCGCACAGTGATGAAATCATCCTTCCGAAGGCAAAAGCTGAAGCAGCCGGTGTCAAGGTGAGCGTTATCGAACCTGCATCTTTCCAGCAAGTGATTAAAACCAGCGGACAGGTGCTGGCTGCCCAAGGTGATGAATCGGTTGCCGTAGCTACAGTGGCCGGCGTTGTATCTTTCCGTGGAAAAGTAACGGAAGGAATGAGCGTCGGCAGCGGCACGCCGCTAGTCACGATTTCTTCAAAAAATATCGCCGACGGTGATCCGGTACAACGTGCCCGCATTGCCTACGAGGTATCTAAGAAGGAGTACGAACGTATGAAAGAGCTTGTTAAAAACAAGATTGTATCTGACAAGGATTTTGCACAGGCAGAACAAAGTTATGAAAATGCCCGCCTTAGTTACGAAGCCCTTTCCAAGAATCATTCGGCTATCGGCCAAAGTATTACAGCTCCTATTGCAGGATATGTGAAAAGCATTCTTGTGAAAGAAGGCGACTACGTGACCATCGGACAACCGCTGGTGAGCGTGACGCAGAATCGTCGTCTTTTCCTCCGTGCCGAAGTGTCGGAAAAGTATTATCCATACCTCCGTACAATCAGTTCCGCCAATTTCCAGACTCCTTATAATAATCAGGTTTACGAGCTGAAAGCATTGAACGGCAAACTTCTCTCTTTTGGAAAAGCTGCCGGAGACAACTCTTTTTATGTGCCTGTCACTTTTGAGTTCGACAACAAAGGAGAAGTGATCCCCGGATCATTCGTGGAGGTATTCTTGCTTTCTTCAACGATGGAAAACGTACTGTCTCTCCCACGCACGGCACTGACAGAGGAACAAGGAATCTTCTTTATCTACCTGCAACTGGACGAAGAGGGTTATAAAAAACAGGAAGTAACGATAGGAGCCGACAACGGTAAAAGTGTTCAGATCCTGACCGGAGTGAAGGCTGGCGACCGTGTAGTGACCGAAGGTGCTTATCAGGTTCGACTGGCAAGCGCAAGCAATGCCATCCCGGCACATAGTCACGAACATTGATTAAATGAAGAATTAGAAATGAAGAATGAAGAATTTGGCTGCGCAATAATTGGTATATGTTTATTGCACGTGCTGCATAGTCATTCTTAATTCTTCATTTCTAATTCTTCATTTCTAATTCTTCATTCTTAATTCTTAATTCTTAAAGAAATGCTTAACAAAATTATACATTACTCCCTACACAACCGGTTGGTTGTAGTCTGCGCGGCCATCCTCCTGCTAATTGCGGGAACGTATACCGCCATGCATACGGAAGTAGACGTATTCCCCGACCTGAACGCACCTACGGTAGTCATCATGACCGAGGCCAACGGTATGGCTGCGGAAGAAGTTGAACAGCTCGTCACTTTTCCTGTTGAAACTGCCGTAAACGGAGCTACGGGTGTGCGTCGTGTCCGCTCTTCTTCTACCAACGGATTTTCCGTTGTCTGGGTAGAATTTGATTGGGGAACCGATATTTATCTCGCTCGCCAGATTGTTAGCGAGAAGTTAGCGGTGGTGAGTGAATCACTGCCGGTCAACGTTGGTAAACCGACACTCGGCCCACAATCTTCCATCTTGGGCGAAATGCTCATCGTCGGTCTGACTGCCGACTCCACTTCGATGCTCGATCTTCGTACGATTGCGGACTGGACTATCCGTCCCCGTCTATTGTCTACCGGAGGAGTGGCACAGGTTGCCGTGCTCGGAGGAGATATCAAAGAATATCAGATTCAGCTGGATCCCGAACGGATGCGTCATTACGGCATTTCAATGGGAGAAGTGATGGCTGTGACACAGGATATGAACCTGAACGCAAATGGAGGTGTGCTCTACGAATTTGGAAATGAATATATTGTACGCGGTGTACTTTCTACTTCTAAAACAGAACAACTTGGCAAAGCGGTAGTAAAGACAGTGAACAACTTCCCTGTCACGCTGGAAGATATTGCGGACGTAACCATCGGACCGAAAGCCCCGAAACTGGGAACTGCTTCAGAGCGTGGAAAATCTGCCGTACTGATGACTATTACCAAACAGCCGGCTACCAGTACGCTGGAACTGACGGATAAATTGGAAGCATCTTTGAAAGACCTGCAAAAGAATCTGCCACCGGACGTAAAAGTTTCAACGGACATATTCCGTCAAAGCCGCTTTATCGAAAGTTCCATCGGCAATGTGAAGAAATCACTCTTTGAAGGAGGTATTTTTGTAGTAATCGTACTCTTCCTGTTCCTGGCAAATGTGCGCACTACATTGATTTCATTGGTAACGCTGCCTCTTTCCCTGCTTGTTTCGATTCTGACACTACACTACATGGGACTGACAATCAACACCATGAGCCTCGGAGGTATGGCGATAGCCATCGGATCATTGGTAGACGACGCCATCGTCGATGTGGAAAACGTGTATAAACGACTGCGGGAGAACCGTCAGAAAGCAAAAGCGGAAAGGTTAAGTACACTCGAGGTGGTATTCAATGCTTCGAAAGAGGTGCGGATGCCTATACTTAATTCTACGCTGATTATCGTTGTCAGCTTTGTACCGTTGTTCTTCCTTAGCGGAATGGAAGGCAGAATGTTGGTTCCGCTGGGCGTTGCCTTTATCGTGGCATTGTTCGCGTCGACAGTAGTTGCTCTGACGCTGACTCCGGTGCTCTGTTCTTATCTATTAGGAAGCAATAAGACAAACAAGGAACTGAAAGAAGCTCCCCTTGCCCGTTGGATGAAAGGGATTTATGAAAAGGCACTGACTTGGGTGCTGGCACACAAACGAGTGACACTTGGAAGTACAATCGCACTCTTTGTGGTTGCCCTCGGAGTGTTCTTTACACTCGGACGCAGTTTCCTTCCTTCCTTTAATGAAGGATCGTTCACCATCAATATCAGTTCTCTACCGGGTATTTCACTGGAAGAAAGCAATAAAATGGGACATCGGGCAGAAGAGTTATTGATGACGATTCCCGAAATACAAACCGTAGCCCGGAAAACGGGACGTGCCGAACTGGACGAGCACGCGTTAGGGGTAAACGTTTCTGAAATAGAAGCTCCGTTTGAACTGAAAGATCGTTCGCGCAGTGAACTGGTAGCTGATGTACGTGAAAAGTTGGGTACTATCACCGGGGCAAATATAGAAATCGGACAACCAATCAGCCACCGTATCGACGCTATGTTATCGGGTACGAAAGCGAATATCGCTATCAAGCTATTCGGAGACGATCTGAATAAAATGTTCTCACTCGGTAATCAAATTAAAGGAGCTATCAGTGATATTCCCGGTGTTGCCGACCTGAACGTGGAACAGCAGATTGAACGTCCGCAACTGAAAATACAGCCTAAACGGGAAATGCTGGCTAAGTTCGGTATTACTCTGCCGGAGTTCTCGGAATATGTGAACGTAGCTTTGGCTGGAAAAGTGATCTCGCAGGTTTATGAGCAAGGCAAGAGTTTCGATCTGATCGTGAAAGTGAAGGATGATGCCCGGGATGAAATAGAAAAAATCCGCAACTTGATGGTAGACACGAATGACGGTCGCAAAGTTCCTTTGAGCTATGTAGCAGAAGTGGTATCGGCCATGGGACCAAATACGATCAACCGCGAGAATGTAAAACGTAAAATTGTGATTTCTGCCAATGTGGCCGACCGCGATTTGCGTAGTGTTGTAAATGATATTCAGAAACGCATCGACACATCGGTGCAACTGCCCGAAGGCTATCACATCGAGTATGGCGGACAGTTTGAAAGTGAACAGGCTGGCAGCCGGACACTGGCGCTGACTTCATTTATCAGCATCGTAGTAATCTTCTTATTATTGTATAATGAGTTCCGCAGCGTGAAAGAGTCGGGCGTCATCTTGCTGAATCTTCCGCTGGCACTGATCGGTGGTGTATTTGCTTTGGTGATTACAACAGGAGAAGTCAGTATTCCGGCTATCATCGGTTTCATTTCCTTGTTCGGTATTGCAACGCGTAACGGTATGTTGCTCATCAGCCACTACAATCATCTGCAAAAGGAAGAAGGTTTGAATGTGTATGATAGTGTGATCCGAGGTTCTCTCGACCGTCTGAATCCGATTTTGATGACGGCATTGTCTTCTGCACTGGCACTGATTCCATTGGCACTCGGCGGCGACTTGCCCGGTAACGAAATTCAAAGTCCGATGGCAAAAGTGATTTTAGGAGGGTTATTAACGTCTACTTTTTTGAACGGTTTTATCGTTCCGATTGTTTATCTGATGATGCATCGGAAAAAGGCTCAGGAAAGCCTGTAGCAGGTGATGTTTTTCCTCGGTGAGGAAACCATCGTTCCCCGGTGAGGAACCAAGTGTTTCTCGGTGAGAAACGGATCGTTCCTCGGTGCCAAACAAATAGATGCCTTATCATAAAGTATCTATCAACAATAGCTTGTAATAAATAAAGAAATTAGAAATGAAACAAATCATGACCATAAGCGCTGCACTTCTTTTCTTAACCATAGGCAAAGTGCAAGCCCAAAACGGAATTGAACAGGTATTGAAGAATATCGAAACGAACAATAAGGAGTTGCAGGCAAACGAGCAACTGATTACTTCGCAGAAGCTGGAAGCTAAAACGGATAATAACCTGCCTGATCCTACTCTTTCTTACGCACATCTATGGGGAGCGAAAGATAAAAGCGAAACAATCGGCGAACTGGTTGTTTCACAAAGCTTTGATTTCCCTAGTTTATATGCTACACGCAACAAGTTGAATCGTCTGAAAGCCGGAGCTTTTGACAGTCAGTCGGATGTTTTCCGTCAAGAGAAGCTGTTACAGGCGAAAGAACTTTGCCTAGATATTATCATGCTTCGTCAGCAAAAGCATATTCTGGAAGAACGCCTCCGCAATGCGGAAGAACTTGCAAAGATGTATGCCAAGCGTCTTCAAACAGGAGATGCAAATGCTCTCGAAACCAACAAAATCAATCTGGAACTGTTGAATGTCAGAACAGAAGCGTCTCTGAACGAAACAGCACTCCGCAACAAACAGCAGGAGCTGAATACGCTGAATGGTAATATTCCGGTAGTTTTCGAGGAAAACCAATATCCGGCTATACCTTTCCCTACTGATTATCAAATATTGAAGTCGGAAGTCATGGCAACGGACCGTACTCTTATGGCACTCGGCAACGAAAGTCTTGTTGCCCGCAAACAGATTGCTGTCAATAAATCACAATGGCTACCCAAACTGGAACTCGGCTACCGCCGGAACACAGAAACAGGCGTACCTTTCAACGGTGTAGTGGTAGGTTTCTCTTTCCCGCTTTTCGAAAACCGGAATAAGGTAAAAATCGCTAAAGCACAGGCTCTTAACATTGACTTGCAAAAGGATAATGCTACCCTGCAAGTGGAGTCCGAATTGGCACAGCTTTACCGGGAAGCGAAAACACTGCATGCTTCGATGGAAGAATACAGCAAGACTTTCCAGTCGCAACAAGATCTGTCACTGCTGAAACAGGCTCTGACAGGTGGACAGATTAGTATGATTGAATATTTCGTTGAAGTTTCTGTCATCTATCAAAGCCATCAAAATTATCTGCAACTGGAAAATCAGTACCAGAAAGCAATGGCACGGATTTACAAGAGTAAACTATAAATAGTACATAAAATCCTTTAGACATGGATTACGCCGAACATACTAATTTCTATTTTAAGTGATGTAAGTATGTTTATATAATAATTTCAGGCACGGATTACACAGATTTCACGGATTACGCTGTTACTTTATGACAATCATATTTCTAAAAGCCGTGAAATCCGTGTAACCCGTGCCTGAATATATCTCCCCTCTCCCTCTCATTTTCTTCAAGTTCCAACTAAATATTTCAAAATAATATGTTACATTTGCAACGAACATAAAATACAGATTATGAGACCTAAACAATTCTATCTATTCATGTTATGTTGCATCCTTACACTATTCAGTGGATGTAAAGAGGATGAAGAAAATCCACTTCGTTTTTACAACAGTGAATATGAAGTGCCCATGGGTGGCAGACGTTACCTTGGACTGGAAAGCGGAAATGGTGATTACTCACTTGAAGTTAAAGACACACGCATCGCAAGCGCAGGAACCGAAACCGGCTGGACCGGAGTACCTGCCGGACGTATGATTTATGTTACCGGTATTCTCACCGGGCAAACTTATCTGACAGTAACGGACAACGCCACACAAGAAACCTGCACCCTGCCAATCAAGGTTGTCGACAATTACGAGGATATAAAGTTGCTCCGCAGCTACTTGTCTAACTTACCCAACGGAGACGCAAATCTTCTGCCCGGCATTTCCGACATTTTTCTAATTAACAATCACGCACGGGATGCTTATTTTTTCAAACAGGGAGAACAAACAGCTTTTTCATCCGGACTAACCTTAATAACTCGAGGAAGATACAAACTGGAAAAAGAAGAAGAAAATAATGAGAAAGCTATACTGACTCTCACTTTTTCGGAAGATGCGGCAACACCTATTTCCAATCATAAATTCATCTTGTGGGGAAATGCATACGTATTTCACCGCTTGGATAAAAGCTTGAATCTGAATTGGAATACTCCACCCATCGGAGAAACGCGGACATCACCTGCACCACCTCCTTCCTACACGCTGGAAGAAATCGCTGGAGGTGAACCAGGCACAGGCAAACAAATTAGTTTTACCCTTTCCGAACAGGAAATACCTGCCGGAATACTGCCTTAATCAGCAGGGTCTTCTTTAATCAACTGTACTTTCCGATAATATGCGTATATTTTCCGGCAAGTATCCGCTACGAATACGCCATTCTTGCGGATAAAGATTATTGGCACGATTACCGATGTTCTTCACAAATCCGAGAGGAATATGCCGGTACGTAAGCAAAACATATCCACGAGGGGCTGTTACCGGCAAGGTAATGGCCTCTTTTCGTAAATAAGTGATAGCCTGTTTATAACTTATTTCTTCCGTAGCGAAAGCTTCCCGGCATAAAAGTGAACTACACATCGCCAATGCATGGTCAGGTATCAAATCCTTTCCTTTCACTTCTCCTATCTCCACTCCTGCCGATACGATTTTCAGGCATTGTTTCATTGCCATTAATTCATCAGCATAATGCTTTGAAAAAGCCTGGATACTTGTTCCTTCTGCCGACAATATATACTTGTCCGAATTTTCATCATTCAGCCAGCTTTTTGCAATATTCAGCTGTTCTTTCGAAACAGGAGAAGATGCTGCTCCTCCTTTCTTATCTTTCTTTTTAGAAGTCTTCTCCTTGGCGAAAGAAGATACCGGAATCTCGTCTCCTGTCTCCGGCTTCCGAAAAGCTGCCAGGAAAAAGCCTTCGCCTTTCGTCTTATGAGGGAAAAAATGATAGACAGGAATAGAAGATTTAGAACCATCACAATTATCCGGTAAAAGATCTCCTGTTATATTCCAGTTTTCCTGTATCTGCACAGTTAACGGTTCGGCTCCATACTCTTGTTGAATCCAACGTGCATTCTCTTCGTCCTCTTTTGTATTAAATGTACACGTACTATATATAAGAATTCCCCCAGGCTTCAACGTGTCCCAAATATCACCAATAATCCGCCGCTGGCGCTGCCAACAGATTTCTACATTCTCGGGACTCCACTCTTCTACAGCAACAGGGTCTTTACGGAACATACCTTCACCGGAGCAAGGGACATCTGTAAGAATCACGTCAAAAAAAGACGGTAAAGCCGCAAAATCTGCCGGATCATTATTGGTTACCACTACATCCGGATGTCCCCATTTCGTTAAATTCTCCGCAAGAATCTGCGAACGATTCCGGATGACTTCATTAGCCACCAGTAAACTCCCTTCAGGAAGCACACTACGGGCATGAGTAGACTTTCCACCGGGAGCTGCACAAAGATCCAGCATCTTTACCGGTCCGGTGACATACTGCCGGAGCACCTGCTCCACAAACATAGAAGAAGCCTCCTGAACATAATAACAACCTGCATGAAACAATGGATCAAACGTGAAAGTGAGACGCTCATCCAAGTAAAATCCTTCGGAAGACCAAGGGACTTGATTAAATTCAAAATTGAAAGCTGAAAGTTGAAAATCAGTAATACAGCCTGCTTGCGGTACAATTCTGCATTTTCCATTTTCAATTTTTAATTTCCCATCATTCAACCGGATGCTGACAGGTGGTTCTTGTCGGATGGCAACAGCTAATTTGTCGTATTCTTCATCGCCCAGCAGGGAACGGGTATAGTCTATAAAAGAAGCGGGTAATTCCATTTTTCGTTATTAATTTCCGCAAATATCAAAAATATTTCGTCTCTTTGCAACTTTCTATGATATTAACTACGTCTAACAGACAAAGAAATAAATTAAAAAACTATTGATATGAAAAATTTTCTATTAGCATTGATGGTTGTACTGACCACTTGCACACTGGCTATTGCCCAAAACCAAACTACTGTTGTCCGCGATTCCGTCGGAAAAGTAAAGGTAACTGTGACCAAAGACAATAAAGCAAAAACAAACAATACTGCTGTCACAGTCATCGGTGTAGATACAGCGGACACTGATTCCACAGAAGTAGATGCAAACTCAAGTAATATCAGTACTGGTCATGGTAAGGCCAGTTTTACATTCGAATCGGATGACGACGATTTCCCATTCCACGGCTTTGGTATCAACGGAGGAATTCTCGTAGCAATCATATCAATCATTGCCGTTTTCGGATTTCCGGTATTCATTCTGTTTGTAATCTTCTTCTTCCGTTATAAAAATCGGAAAGCACGCTATCGTCTTGCCGAACAGGCACTCGCTGCAGGTCAGCCATTGCCAGCAGAATTTATTCGTGAAAACAAAACGGTTGACTCACGTTCACAAGGCATCAAAAACACCTTTACAGGTATCGGTCTTTTCATCTTCCTTTGGGCAATCACCGGTGAATTCGGAATTGGAGCGATCGGTTTACTCGTTACATTTATGGGTATCGGACAATGGATCATCGGTAGTAAACAACAGGCTCAAGGTACAGATGCTCTCCGGACGTATACTACCCATAAAGATGAAAAAAAGAATCAGGATAACGTCAAAAACGATAGCTTCGAAATTATCCCTTCCGAATCCGGAGAGAAACATAATGAAGTAAACGAAGCAAAGAACGACGAGAATAAATGAGCCAACTCAATGATATATCGTTAGTCGCGCAGGTCGTGGTGTTCAAGAACACCAGGGCCTTCGACCAGTTGGTGGAGAAGTACCAGTCGCCCATCCGGCGATTCTTCCTGAACCTGACTTGCGGCGACAGCGAATTGAGTGACGACCTTGCACAAGATACATTTATCAAAGCATATACAAACATTGCCTCTTTCCGAAACTTGTCAAGTTTCTCTACGTGGCTGTACCGTATTGCTTATAATGTTTTTTATGATTATATTCGCAGCCGGAAAGAGACAGCCGACTTGGATACAAAAGAAATAGACGCCATCAACAGTACCGAACAAGAGAATGTAGGACAGAAAATGGATGTTTATCAGTCACTCAAAATGCTGAAGGAAGTGGAAAGAACCTGCATTATGTTGTTCTATATGGAGGACATTAGTATTGACAAAATAGCAGGTATTGTAGGAGTACCGTCAGGAACGGTGAAAAGCCACCTGTCACGTGGAAAAGAAAAATTAGCAACGTATTTAAAACAAAACGGTTATGACAGAAATAGACAATGATAAGCTCTTGCGCGATTTCTTCGCAGAAAACAAGCAGGAAATAGCAGACAACGGATTCAGTCGCCGTGTCATGCACCATTTACCCGGTCGTAGCAACCATCTGGCTCGTATCTGGAGTGCCTTCGTAATGACTGTGGCTGCCGTACTTTTCGTATGGTTAGGCGGATTGGAAGCAGCTTGGGGAACAATAAGAGAAGTATTTATCGGCATGATTAATCATGGCACTACCAGCCTTGATCCAAAGTCAATTATTATCGCGGCTGTCGTATTATTATTTATGGCTACACGAAAGGTTGCTTCTATGGCATAAACAAAATAAATACAGATTAAAAGTCCAAAGCATAAGTTTCCCGGATTTTTATCTTTATGAGTCAAAGAACTCTTTATCCCTCTCTTTTAGTGTTAAACAATAATAAATCTACCCTTTACTCCAAGTAAGCCCAAACATAGATGTTGTATATTTGTTGCTCTGTAAACTAAAATAGAGAGAAGAGTTTTGAAACTACGTATATTTATTTTATTTCTATTCCTGCCTTTATTACATGTTCAGGCAGATGTCATCGACAGTCTGATGACGCAGCCCAGAGACTCAATCGGACTAACAAGCGATTCCCTAGTACTGCATTTCCTAGAAGAGTCGGGAATCCCTATATCTGATAATAATAAAGTCAAACTGCTAAAAAGCGGACGGGAGAAGTTTATCGATTTATTTGAAGCCATCCGGGAAGCTAAACATCATGTTCATCTGGAATATTTCAACTTCCGAAATGACTCCATTGCCAATGCTTTGTTCACTTTATTAGCCGAAAAAGTGAAAGAAGGCGTTGAAGTACGAGCTATGTTTGATGCTTTCGGAAACTGGTCGAACAACAAGCCCCTTAAAAAGAAACACCTCAAGAAAATACGTGAACAGGGAATCGAAATCGTCAAGTTTGACCCGTTCACCTTCCCTTATATCAATCATGCCGCCCACCGCGACCATCGCAAAATTGCTGTTATCGACGGAAAAGTGGCATATACAGGCGGAATGAATATCGCCGATTATTATATCAACGGACTACCCAAAATCGGAACCTGGCGTGATATGCACATGCGTATCGAAGGGGATGCAGTCAACGATTTGCAGGAGATTTTCCTGACGATCTGGAACAAAGAGACTAAACAGAATATAGGAGGAGAAGCTTATTTTCCTCAACATGAGGAACAGACAGACAGTACAAATATCGTTGTAGCAATTGTAGACCGTACCCCGAAAAAGAATAGCCGTATGTTGAGCCATGCCTATGCCATGAGCATTTATTCGGCACAAAAGAATGTTCATATCGTCAATCCTTATTTTGTACCGACTTCTTCCATCAAAAAGGCGTTGAACCGGACAATCGACCGGGGAGTAGATGTAACCATCATGGTTTCCTCTGCTTCCGATATTCCTTTTACCCCGGATGCCGCACTTTATAAGTTACATAAACTGATGAAAAGGGGAGCTACTGTCTACATGTACAACGGGGGATTCCATCACTCGAAAATTATGATGGTGGACGACTTGTTCTGCACAGTCGGTACTGCCAACCTGAACAGCCGCAGCCTACGATATGACTACGAAACAAATGCCTTTATTTTTGATAAAAGAATAACGGGGGAATTGAATAATATGTTCCGAAACGATATCGAGCATTGTACCCAGCTGACACCGGAGTTTTGGAAAAAGCGTTCTCCCTGGAAGAAGTTCGTCGGCTGGTTTGCTAATTTATTCACTCCATTTTTGTAATTTTGTACGGAGAATCATTTTCACTGCAAATTATTCATTATGAAACAATACCTGGATTTACTCAATCGCGTGCTAACCGAAGGCACGGAAAAAAGTGATCGTACCGGAACCGGAACGATCAGTATCTTCGGTCATCAGATGCGTTTTAACCTTGATGACGGTTTCCCGTGCCTGACAACCAAAAAACTGCATCTGAAATCAATCATATACGAATTGCTTTGGTTTCTGCAAGGAGATACAAACGTGAAATACCTGCAGGAACACGGAGTACGTATTTGGAACGAATGGGCGGACGAGAACGGTGATTTGGGTCATGTCTACGGTTATCAATGGCGTTCATGGCCTGATTACAACGGCGGCTTCATCGACCAGATCAGCGAAGTAGTGGAGACACTCAAACACAATCCGGATTCACGCCGTATCATCGTTAGTGCGTGGAACGTAGCAGATTTGAACAATATGAATCTACCTCCCTGCCATGCATTCTTTCAGTTTTACGTAGCAGACGGGCGGTTGAGCCTGCAACTATATCAACGCAGTGCCGATATATTTCTCGGTGTTCCCTTCAACATTGCTTCATACGCATTATTACTGCAAATGATGGCACAAGTGACAGGTTTGAAAGCCGGCGATTTCGTTCATACTTTCGGTGATGCTCATATCTACCTGAACCATCTGGAACAAGTGAAACTCCAATTATCACGGGAGCCTCGTCCATTGCCACAAATGAAAATCAATCCGGACGTAAAAAACATCTTCGATTTTAAATTTGAGGACTTCGAGTTAGTAAACTATGATCCGCATCCGCATATTGCAGGAGCAGTAGCCGTGTAAAAAATATGAGTAAAGTATCCATCATTGCTGCCGTAGACCGCCGCATGGCTATAGGCTTTGAGAATAAGCTTCTTTTCTGGTTACCGAATGATTTGAAACGTTTCAAAGCATTAACTACCGGAAACACCATACTTATGGGACGCAAAACTTTCGAGTCATTACCGAAAGGCGCATTGCCCAATCGAAGAAATATCGTTTTATCTTCCAATCCGGACACGGTATGTTCCGGTGCGGAAGTGTTTCCTTCACTCGAAACGGCTTTGAGAAGTTGCACGATAAGCCCATGCTTGATTAGAATAATCTGTAATAGAATGAGATTGAGTAGTAGTAGAATACTTATAAGCACCCAATGCAGATAATTCTACCTTCTTAAACGGCTTCCACTTCAACTCACCTTGGAACTTCATATCAATTACATCCAAGTTCATATTATTATTATCCAACTCATGCAAAATATTAAACGGAGCATAGTTACGGACATAATATTCATTCGGATCCAATGTACGGGAAGTATTCAATGCATAAGAATATGGATTAATATCAAACTCGCGTGTTACTTCACCAGTCACAGCATTAGCTTCTGAGCTCATAGCTCCAGGAGCTTTCTGCTTACGATAAGAAGCATTACCTATCAAATTTAATGATAAATTCTTGTAAATATTATACAATGCATTCACGTTGGCTGTATAACGCTGTACTTTACTCTGCTTATACCAACCTGGATCGTTCATTACACTCAAAGAAGTATAATATGAAGCTTTTTCTGTACCAGAAGAAAAACTAACAGCATGGTTTTGAGAAATAGAGTTACTGAAAAGTAAATCAAACCAGTCTGTGTTACGGAATTCTGCCTGTTGTAAATAAGCAGCACGGGCTTCAGGAGTATTCATCAAGCCATAACGTCCGGAAGTGGCATCGTAAGAATTAATAAGATGATACATCTTACCATACACACCACTATTTGCAGCACGGAACACATCAGAGAAGTTCAGCCAACCAGAATTGGCCATTTCCTTATAAACTCCCATCTGCTCCTGCGAGTTCATAATATTGAAATTGCTATAACTGG
>OGXG01000752.1_pt1 | contig 17593 bp, 8 predicted proteins | sample 1576251 | NCBI WGS metagenome assembly OGXG01 (sample SAMEA3541533, study PRJEB24748) | human gut metagenome | biome: human gut; feature: human-associated habitat; material: faeces | place: China | collected 2012
GTCGGTCGGATTCGCGTTCTTCGCGTTGAACTGGCCTTCAGTCGTGATGTTGCCCTGACCGGTCGTCGTATCGGCCGCAATCCTCAGATTGGACAGTCCATTGACGGTGGTGGCCACCACAGCCGGAGTCCCCGACGTCACAGTCGTTTCGCCAGCCTTGGTGAACGTATCCTTCACCAGATACCAGCCTTCTCCGTTCACATTGACCGCCTGGCTCGTATTTGCCTGCTCCGTAGTTACGGTCAGGCCAGTACCATCAGGTCCTGCCGGCGGAGTAATTCCAGCCAAGGTCTTGGCGAAGACACGGAGCTGATCCGCAGTGAACGTCGCCACATAGGCGGCTGGATTATCCTTGTACTCTGTCGGGATGCCGTTGTGGCTTCCATCAGCCACATCAGCAGCGGTGGTCACAGCTCCCTTCCATGCGTCAACCGTTTTCACTTCGACCGAGCCATCGCCAGGATTCTCAAACATGGCAAACTTGTATGGCGTGTACGTATGGCCTTCCTGTGCGTGGTTAACTTGCAGCAATGGAGCATCATCAGCCTGTGCGGCGGCGACGCCGATGGCCATGCCGCTCAGCAACGTTGCCGCGGCGGCCAGCCCTGCGAAAAGCTTCCTCATCTTCATGAGAATCTCCTCTTCCTTGATTGTTGGTTACTGTTTTCTGCAATCGCGGGAGGCGGGAACCCAACGCGCCCCCGCGATCCGCAAATCCTGTGTTATTCAGCTGAGCCGCTTCTTACGTCTCCACTGGTCGGCCGCAGCGACGGCGAGCAATGCCAGCACGCCAACTCCGCCGGCCGCAATCTGCCACCATCGTTCCGCACCCATGCGGCCCGTCAATGGCAGTGACGATGCCGAAATGTATTGGTTGGTGAACAGCATTGGCTGGGTCTCGTCCCAATTCGAACCAGCGGCACCATAATCGGTTTTCAGCTGGGTCACGGATTCGACAACGGCCTTCCATTCACCGGACATTCCGTCTTTCATCACGGACACGACCACCCGGTATTCCGCCTGCGAGTAATACATTGCGGAAGCATTACCAGCGTTCTCCGTCACAAGATATGTGTACTCGGCTTCACCTGCGTCATACGTGATGTCGCCGAAGTAAGCAACGTGATCGTCAGACGAATCGCGTTTCACCGTCACCGTGCACGCCGACTGGTTCTTGCAGGAAGCTGGCATCGGCGCGTCTGGATTGGAATCGTCTGCCTTCAGCTTGAAAGTGAACTCGTCGGAATCCTTCCAATCGCGGCCGACCAGCTCCTTCTTCACGCCAATTGCGTTCTTCAACGTGGCCGTCTTCAACGTGTTGGTGATGACTACTGTGGCGTTCTGCGATGCCGTGGATTCCGGCACCGTCACCACATTGCCGTCAGCGAGAGCACCATTGCCGACTTTGTGCTGGTAGGAGGCCTGCCACTGATGGTTCTCCGGTTCGGTTTCCGTCACCGTGTACGTTTTCGCGGCACCGGCCGGAATGATCACATCCGTGGACCAGTTTCCGTTCGCATCCGGCTTCAACGTGACTGTCTTGTAGCTATTGCCACCTTGCTTGATATCCACCGTGATGCTTTCCGGCTTGTCACCGTCTCCACTCCACTGCTTTTCGATATGCAGCGTCGAGGAAACCACCTGGATCACCGGATGCGGATACGGATTGCCGCCGCATGCATGATCCACGCCATCGGCCGTGTATGACAGGCATGCGGAATCGTTCGTATGGAAACCCGGCTGGTTCGAGGACGTGGCATTTCCCGGCAGATCGGTGTTCGCGTTACCCTTTACGCCGTCATATCCATCCTTACCGGCGTTCAGGTTGGCGGCATACTCGTCATACGCTTTCTGCGTGGGTTTCACGTTGTATTCCAGCGTGTATATCACGTTGTTGACCAGAGGCTTCAGGAATGCGACCGTGAATTTCTTCGTGCTCGCATCATACGTCAAGGTGTAATCGACATTCTTAGTCAAGGAGACCACCTTGCCGGAAGCATCCTTGGCAACGACCTTGTAGTTGCTATCCGCAAGCTCGACATAGCCGGAGAGCGTGTCCTCCATGGTCACCTTGGTGTATGCGGACGTGGTGGTCTCGCTCTTCTCAATCTCGTCGAAGATGGCGTTCAGTTCCGACGCGTTCGTGGCGGCCTTGTAATACCCGGCGTCTTTATCTCCGTCACCACGATTGTCGTAGCTCGTTGCCTTCGGGAAGTTGCTGGACACCGCATGCATGAACTGGTTCGCGTTGCCTTTGGTCGAGGACGGGTTGGCACCGGAGAAGATGCCGATGGAATACACCGTGTCACCTTGATCCTTCAAAGTTTTCGCTGCGGTGACCGCGCCGTTCGCCACCGAAGCATCGAAATCGGACGCCGACGTAGGCTTGCCGTCCGTAAAGAAGATGACGACCTTCTTGGCATTGGAACGGGCATTTTCCATTACCTTGACCGCGCGCTTGAATCCATTGTCGGCCCGGGTGGAACCAGCAGCTTCAAGCTCTTTGACCTTGGTTCTCAGGCCACTCATATCCGCAGTCAAATTGCTTACGATCTGGGAATAGTTGTACCGGTATCCACCACTCGAGTACATGTCATTCCCGACGTATTTTGATTCCTCACCAGAGAACTTCACTAACCCGACACGGACCGGCTCGGAACCGGACTGGGAACCCTCATTGGCCGCCGCGGCACCATCAAGGAAGTTGTCCACCGCGGTCTTCAACGCGGCCAACCGTTTAGTACTATCGTTTGAGCCCATCGAATCATCCATCGAACCGGACACGTCCAGCACCAGCGTGAAGTCGATCGGCTGGGTGGTGGTGACCGTGGTGCTGCTGGCAGCGCCCTTCACATCCACGTTTACGGTGTAACTGCCATCATCGTTCTTCTTGATGCGCTTATGCTTCTCGGGAGCGCCCAACTGAGAACCGGTCTCGTTCTGCGCAACCGACTGCGCCCGATTTGCTCGCGCAATCGGTTGAGCGGACAACGTAACTGGCTGCTCATCAGGTTGTTCAGATTGTTGTTCAGATTGTTGTTCAACCTCCTGCTCAACCCACTGCTCAGTCTCTTCTTTCGTTTCTTGTTCCGTTTCTTGTTCGACTTGCTGGTAAGCCTCTTGATCTGACGGCTGCTCTTGATCTGACGGCTGCTCTTCTCCCACCATCAAATTTTGTTCCACCGGCTGTGAATCCTCTTGCCCAGATTCTTGCAATACCGGCTGCTCGATTTGTTGTTCCAAGGCTCCCGTGGCATCTTCCGCCGCCGCTGACGAAGCAGTGACGCACCCCACGCCGGCGAGCATTGCGACCGTCGCGACGGCCGCAATGACACGACGCGTGAACAGACCTGTGCCCCTCGCCCTGTTTCGCTCAAAGACGTGTCTCATACGCCTACCCCCTTGTACCGTTAAGCGATCGGGGAAATACCTTCCTCCTTCGACCGGTATATTTGATGCGTCTTCGCTTCACATACCGTCTGACAATCGCTTCGTTGCCTAAACCTTAAGGAGAAAAACAGAGGGATACATACCCTCCCAACGAGGTAATCAAGGGGATATACTTTCCTTGAAATCGCACATATCATCGCGATTCTAGAGTATTCTTGCCCCCGTAAATCGCGATGCAAAAACTATAAGCAAACGTTGTCATGTCTCTTTCAGAATTTTCCCCGACAAAAAAGCATCTGTCAAGTGCAACATTAACGCCATCAACCCCTAGTTGCGCTTTGGCCACCAAGCGGCATGCCTACGGACATACCACGGACAGCGGAGCAGCCAAACCAACAACAAACCGACCAGCAACGTGGCAGCTGACACCACGCCCGCAATCACACGCACATCTTTTGCCGCATCATCCTCCGCGGGAATCTCTTCGGGAATGGCGGAACGTAATGCCGAAACCAACAGACGATGCGTATTCACACCGTACGGAGTGCATGTCATCAACGTGACCCGATCCTCGCCAGAGGTAATCTTCAATTGCGATGTGTCGTTAGGTTCGATTTCGGTAATACGATCCACCATATAGCCAAGCGTATGGCCCATCACATCGATATAGAAGTAATCACCAACCCGTATCTCATCCAAACGCGTAAACATTGAGGCTTCAACCAAACCCCGATGTCCGGTAATCACCGCATGCGTATCCTTGCCACCCACCGGCAGACTACTGCCATACAAATGCCCCGCACCGGACGCAAGCGTCTGCTCCGACGTGCCATGGTAAATCGGCAAATCCACAGAAATCTTTGGAATGCGGATGGAACCCATCACGCCATCGCCAGTATCCAGCAAACGCTGGTATTCCGCGTCTTTGGAGCTAGCGGAATCCTTGTTACCATCGCCAGTGGCGTCTGCGCCCGTCGAGCTGGAACCGGAACCGTCGCTGGAGTCGGACTGATTGTTGTTGTACAACTCGGCGAGCGGATCCTCAGCCTCGCCAATCACCGGCTGCCCCGATTCGGCGAGACGCTTGTTGTACGCCCCAGCTGCGGCGAATGCCTCGTCGGCCTGCGGATACGGCCAGCCCGCGACGCTCTGCTCGGAACGGGCGGACGTGCTCGCCAGCTTTTGCGCGGACTGGTATTGCAGCACTTTCGGGAAAAAACCAATGCCGATTGCGGAGAAAATCAGCACCGCCGCAAGCACACGCAGGGCAATGGATCTACCCACGTCGGCGCGACGCTCGCGAATCTCTTCGGACACATCGGTCGCCTCGGCGAACGTCGGCGGAACGTAGGTGCGCGTGTTGCGCGTGGTGTCGTGCGAACCGCGCGAGCCGTCGTTGCCATCGTGCGAATCGCCATAAAAATCGTCGGCGCGTAAGTCCTTAATTTGCTGCGGACCGTCGCTTCTCGACCCGCCGCGCGCGCTCCCATGCGGAAAAACTGCCATCAGTCTTGCCCCCTTGAACTGCCAGCCATAGGGAACATTATATTGCACTCCGCCCGCGTGCCTCACATCATCTGCTGCGCTTATAAGGCAGCGAGTCGGGACACGTTTTATGCAAATCGTGGGTTAGACCCATCAAAACCCTTTGCAGGAAGCCAAAATTAGCATTTTCGCCAAGAGCATCTCTAACCGAGTCTGCCCATGGTCAAACTGATGGGCCTATCTGGCTTATAGATGGCGGGTGTTGGACGGGAATAGACAGTTCGGGGGCATGTTTTGTACCCCTGAACTGGCAAATAAGGCGCACCATCCGCCATCTATAAGCTAGATAGCATAAGTCAGGCCTCAGCGGAGGCAGGATTGGGCCCGACTTCCTTGTCCAGCTTGTTGCGCAACCTCACCACATCGCGCTCGAGCTCGTCGATACGACGAGCCTGCTGCCTGATAATAATGCCGGCCGTATCACCGTCGAACAGTCCGAGAGACAACGGATGAACGTCATTCGACGCAGCCGTTGCGGCAGGCTTCGGCTCAGTGGCCGTATTGGCGATGTCTTCAAGACTCCGCCTCGTCGCCAACGCACGCTTATACCGCGCCGCAAGCTGCGCTATGATCTCACCATCGGTCATGGTGTCGCTGCCGCTCACCGACTTGATGGCCGCATCCTTCCACCGCGCCACACTGCGCTCGATACGCTTGTAACCAACCAATTCCGGCGGCAGACCCGCTTCGCGGAAGATCTTGGTGGGCGACTCCCCCGCAAGATATCGGATAGTGCACACCTGTCTGAATGTGTCGGAATAGGTGATACGATCACGAGTCACATTGGACACAGCCGGCAGTCCACGCAACAGCTGAATCTCCTCGTCACTGAATGCTCCCCCACTGCGCATCGCAATACCTCCCATTGATGCTTCGTTGCTTTCTTTTGCGGATGTGCCTGCGATTCTATGGCCCTCCTTCCGTGCAATACCCCCACTTCACTCCCCTGACTAACAGCCCCCATAACGGTTCACGTTTCCAGATTCCGTTTGTTGCAACACATCCCACTGAAACGCCTTATACCCTCGAAAAACGCAATGTCCACCCACATCGGGTGGCACGTCCAAAGCAACGTAATATGGCGCAATCCAAGCAATCCCACATGAAATACAGAGCAATACAAAAGGCCGACCCATAATGGGTCGACCTTAAATCACTCTGGATTGGCGTTCTTAACGAACGCCGTCAGAGATGGGCGATCAGGCCTCGGCGTTCTGACGAGACTTGATGGCGATGGTCACGCCAGCGCCAGCCACGAGCAGAGCCACAACGGTGAACAGCATGGTTCCCGCAGCGCCGGTGAGTGGCAGCTGAGTGATGGACTTGATGTTCTTCACGGTCTTTTCAGACGTGTTGACCAGGCCCCACGGATCGGAAGTGGCGGTCAGAACAGCTGAACCGTCCTCCTTGCTGAAAGACACAGTAAAGCTCGGCATGATGTTGAGGTAGGCATCGCTGGCGCGCACAGTTTCCGTGACGGTGTAGGTCTTGGTCTTATCAAGACCGGTGAAGGACAACTGGCCGTTAGTACCAGTCGTGACATCAGTAGTTGCGCCCTGAGTGTTAGCAGAAGCAGCCTTCTTGTAGGAACCGTCCCCCTGCTTCACGAAATACAGCGGAACGCCATCCTTATCCTTCACCTGGAAGGTAACGTCCTTAATGCCTTTGCCATCAGAATCCACCTTGGTGAAATTGAAACCGGTGAACTTGGTAGGGGCTTCAACGTCAGTGCCGTAGTTGTCAAGCTTGTTGACAACACCATTCTCAGCATCGGCCTCATCATTAATCACTGCTTGGAAGGTGACCTTGATGGTCTTGCCTGCATACTTGGACGGATCATTCACCTTGACATTGAAAGATGCGTTGTCGCCACCGGTCACATCCGCAGTCGGAACAGTGAAGTCAGATGCAGCAGTTTCAGCAGAAATCTCCTCACCATTCACATAGAACTTGAAAGTACTAGCCTTGATGGTCAGACCCTTGCCCGGCTTATCGGTGAACTTGAACTCGGTCGGAGCCGGGTTCGCGATAGTACCGGTAAGGGTGTAGGTCAGAGTGTCGCCGATGGCAGCAGAAGTATTATTGACTTCCTTAGTCTTTCCGGGGTTGTTGGTGTTCTTCATGTTCACGGTGTTGGCGCCCTGAATCGGATCAGTCAAGGCCTTCTTTTTGGTGTTGACCGTGCCGGAAGCAACAATCATCGGGATGGCCTTGGTCACAGACTCAGTGGCAGCCGCGGAATCAATGAACACATAGATACCAGCAGGCAGAGTTACGGTAGCGCTGTATCCATCTTCAGCGGAGCCAGACGTAGCAGCAAACTTAACCGTTGTACCGTTAGCCAGTTTTTCTTTCTCCAGAGCATTAGCAAATGCACGGGTAGTGCTTGCCCCGCCAGCCGCATTCTTATCCCACGGACGAGCAGCAGAAACATCCAGAGTGCCGGCATTCAGGGCTGCGGCCAGATGGTCCACCTTAGAATCCGCAGTATCCACACCGGCAGCTTTCAACGCGGAGTCAACGGCAGCCTTATTGGCGGAGTTCGTCACCACACCGTAAGCAACGTTCTCGCCGGAACCATACTGAACATAATCGCCAATCTTGTATGCTTTCAGGTTGGCGTTGGTCAGCTGTTCAGCGGTTTCAGCGGTGAACGTGAACGTTGCTACGCCCGTTACCGTAGCGCCATCAGCCTGTGCGCTGGTTGCGCCCAGGGCCATGCCACCCAGCAGCGTCGCCGCGGCGGCGATGCCGGCGAAAAGTTTCCTCATCTTCATGAGAATCCTCTCTTCCTTATTGTTTGATTACTTGTTTTTGCAATCGCGGGAGGCGGGAACCCAACTTGCTCCCGCGATCCGCAAATTTTGATTTGCCGGCCGGAATGCCCTCAAGTTGGTAGGCATTCCGGCCTCACACAGCAACTCAGACGAGTCGCTTCTTGTTATTCCAAATTTCGGCAGCGCCGATAAGCAGCACCGCGAGTCCGCCGATCACGCCACCGACCAGTAGCCACTGGCGTCCCGTCGCACCACCCGTCAACGGCAGCGCCGACACCGCGACATATCGGTTGGTGAAGGTGACAGGTTCAGTAGCAGCACTTTGCGATTCGGGAACTGCTGCACCGTTGTCATCCAGCACCTTGGTCACGGACTTCACGGAAGCCTTCCACTCTCCGTTGGAGTCCTTCGCGACAGTCACGACAACCTCATACTTCGCCTGCGAATAATGCAATGAAGCGATAGAGCCCTTGACCTCCGTCACGTAATACGTGTAAGAGGCATCGCCAGCGTTGTAAGTGATGTTGCCGAAGGACGCGGTATGGCTGCCCGAATCGGAGTTCACCTTCACCGTGCAAGGTTGATCGGCTTCGCACTTATCCGGCAACGGCGCATTGCCCTTCGCCGCCAGAGTGAAATCGAACGTGTCGGAGGTCTTCCACTCGCGTCCGGCCAGGTCCTTCTTCACCGAAATCGCGTTCTCCAGGGCAACCGTCTTCAACGTGTTAGTGATGGTCGCGTTCAACGTGCCCGCATCGGCATTGGAAGACCACACCATCTGCTTGGTCAAGTCGACATTGTTTCCCGTATAGGAGACGTCATATCGGTCATCACCAGAGATTTCCGCCACGGAATACGTGTATCCAGGAACCAGGTTGTCGACAGTCGTCTGCCAACCATTGCCCTTATTCAGCGTGATTACGCCACCGACGTCCTCCAGCTGAGCATTGGAATCGCCGCTCTTCTTACGCTGCAACTGCACCGTAACGGAACCGTCATCATGCTTGCTCGCACCATCCGACCATTGCTTGACGATCTTGATCTTGCCGAGCTTCACCTGCACCACAGGATGCGGATACTCGACTTCAGTCGGTGCGCATGACGTAGTTCCATTAACCTCGGTAAGCACGCAATAGTTCAATCGCGCGTCCACATTGGAATAGAATCCCGGCTGGCCCGCAGATGCGGTGCCAGTATTCGGCTCTCCCACATTCGGGTATTGCTGGTTGCCGGCATAAGTGGCATAGGCGGCATCGCTTGGCTTGACCTTGAAGGATACGTCGATGCTGTCGGCTTTCTCAGTAACGATACCGTCTGTGCCGTTAAACGTCACCGTCACCGTGCGATTGCCAGATTGATCGACACCGTACGTGGCCGTATATCCGCCCGTCAGCGCCTTATTGCCGTTTTTCACCGTCACATACTGTGTGATATCGGCACCGTCGGCCACGCCAGCGAAATCGACCGGGTCGACCCACTGGGACAAGGTGTCAGTGATGGAGGAGACCTTGATCTTCGCGGATGAGGTGATGCTGGAATAGATCTGGCCGAATGCTTGCGTCAGATTCTCAGCATTCGTGCCATCGAATTCCTTACCGTTCACTGCCTTGGCTTCACGGGCGAAATCGGACATTCTATTGGCGTCAGTCGAAGCCTTCACCACATAAAGCGAAACATTACTCTTCCGCCTGTTGGCCTCGGCCAGAGCGGCAGCATAGTTGTAACCGTAGTAATTATCACTACCCTCGGTACCTGCACCATGCACACCCTGAGGTGTAGTACGCCAATCATCATCAGGATTGCACCTTTTTTTGCTGCACCCAATCGGATAATTGGATATACGGAACGTCGGATTGCCATCGGACAAGAAAATGATGTGCTTCTTCACGCCCGTGCGTCCTTGCAGATCATTCGCCTGCTTAAGCGCAGCCTCCCAGTTGGTTCCACCATCAGGTTTGCTGGACACAGCTGTTTTAATCTTGCTGACAGATGTGGTGAAGCTCTGCTTAGTCGAGGCCTTGTCGCTGAATGTCACAACCGCCATTTGGACTTGTTGAGATTCCGATAATTTGGAATTCGCCTCGGTCAGTAATTTCTCAGCAAGCTTATTTGCCGCGTTCTTCGCGTTAGTATCACGATTGTCGTTTTTATCCTGCATACTGCCGGACTTATCCATAACCAGCACAATGTCGGCTGGCGTGACGGTAGTGGTTTCGGAAGAAGCGCTATCACCCGAAGCATTCAAATGCAACTCGTACTGGTCGCCATCACCATCGACCTTTTCGATGGTCTTATTGTTTTGTGGCTTCACATTGGAATTGATAACAGTCACATGGCTGGTATCGCTCACCTTGAAAGAATGGGTTTCCGCATAGGAACCACCATTTCCATCGTTGTGCTGCGACAACGCCTCACCATTCGCGGAAACAGTGTATTTGCCGGAATTCAGCTCACGCACCGAATAGGTTGTGTCATCAGAGAAATCATTGGATTGCACACGAGCAAATTGGCCTTTGGCCAAAGTGATCACACCGTTCGAACCGGTGTTCAAACCAGAGCTGACAACCTGATTGGTGGACGCATCGTAAACGCTGTATTTGCCTTCATATGGCGTTTGCGAGCCATTGGCGAACAGCTGGAATTGGAACTGTTGATCGGCTGGAATAGTGCCCAATGTCTGCTTTTCAATGTCAATGGCCTTGGACGGCTTCACCGGCAAATTGAAGCTGATCTTGCAGTTGGATCCGCCGTCGCCGCGTTCCAGATAGAAGAAGCTCAAATGATGGGTTTTATATGCAGCGGAATCCCAGTTCTTGCCCGCATTACTGAATGCCTGGTTAATTGTCGTCGCGCGATCCGAACCATAACTTTGATTTCGATCATACGTGATATTCCCAGTAGCAAAATCAATCGTTCCGCGTATCGCCTGATGGATACCGCCCAAGTCAAGCACCAGCACACCATCGATGAACACCCACACATCGTCGTCACCGGTGAAATCAAACACCATGTTCTGATTGTTGACTTTGCCATCTTTAGGCATATAGAAATCGGCCCCAAGGTTCATGCCGAACGAATACCTATCGGCGTCGCTGTCATTGCCAAACGGCGTGAATAACGGGTTACGATCCCCGCTCTGGGTCTGCTTGGTCAATTCGAATCGATTGCTATTGCCGTTATATTTCGCATATTTCGACGCCGCATCGAAACTGTAATTCCCTTGACCATCCGAAGTCAGCAAACCACCGTCCGGCATGTAATTAGTCACAGCCTTATCAGACGCACCGCCGAAGAGATAATCCAGCGATCCGTTGCCATCCGCCATGGTCGGATAATCGTTAGTCAGCAGAGGCTTCACAATGCCCGCGTACGCACCTCTGCCATCTTGAACATAGCGGTTATAACCGGTTTCGTTTCCTCCGCTCATAAAATGCAACGCATGATTATTGTTGATGGAGTTGCGATCGTAATCATGCAGACCAATGCTGATACCATTCTGCTGCTCAACAGTGGCATTGACGTCATCGGCCAGCGCGGCAGAAGTGGTGGCGTAGCCCATGCCACCAAGCATGGCGACCGCGGCTACCGCAGCTACGATTCGCTTGGCAAAGTTCCCCTTTGGCTTTGCCTCAGATTCATGTACATGCCTCATATGCATTGTCCCCTTAATACCGCGCTTCAACGCGGTTTCCGTCTCTAACACCGTCCGCGCATCGCGCACCGGCACATGCCATGTCCAGTACGGATACACTTCCAGCGCTCCAACCTCGAACATAGGAGAAAAGACGTCGGGAGATGCACACCCTAAGTGCGGGAAAGTCGAGGTACCATACCACCGTCAACCGTTGCAATCGCAACGTTTCACAATATGGGTGATACCCGAATAAAAAAGCCGGCAGGGGGCATCGGCAAACAGCGATCGTTAGCCACGCTTCGGCCACCAAGCCGCATGCCTACGGATATGCCACGGTCGCCCGCGCAACCATGCCAGCAGCAGACCGAGCAGCAACGTGACCACCGCGGCCGTGGTCGCAATCGTTCGCGCATCCTTCGCCGCATCATGCTCCGCCGGCACCACGTCGGGAATCGGCGAGCGCACCGCAGAAACCAACAGTCGATGCGTATTAACGCCGTACGGCGTGCACGTCATCAACGTCACCCGGTCTTCGCCGGGAACGATTTTCAGCTTCGACGTATCGTTCGGCTCGATTACGGAAATGCGGTCCACCTGGTAGCCGAGCGTGCGGCCCATCACTTCGATGTAGAAGTAGTCGCCGACGCGCATTTCATCCAATCGGGTGAACATCATCGCGTCCACAAGTCCGCGATGCCCGGTGATTACGGCATGAGTGTCCTTGCCGCCCACCGGCAGACTACTGCCATACAAATGCCCCGCACCGGACGCGAGTGCCGACTGCGACGTGCCATGGTAGATCGGCAGTTTCACAGAAATTTTCGGAATGCGGATAGTGCCCATCACACCGCTGCCGGAATCCAACAGGCTTTGATATTCCGTATCTTTGGCGCTGGCGCTGTCTGATTCGTTGGAACCGGATTCGCTGGACCGCGAACTGCCCTGCACCTGGGAGAACGGGTCTTTCGCTTCGCCGAGAATCGGCTGCCCCGATGTGGCAAGCCGTTCGTTGTATTCCTTGGCCGCTGCGATTGCGTCGTCCGCTTGCGGATACGGCCAGCCCGCAACCGCACGTGCGGATTGGTCCGACGTGTTCGACAGTTCGTGTGCCGACCGGTATTGCAGCATCGTCGGGAATCCGCCGATACAGATTGCGATGACGATCAGCAGTGCCGCGGAGACACGCATGGCGACGGTTTTCCTACGACGGCCACGCCGTCTGCGCATGTCGTCGGAAACGTCGATTATCTCGTTGAAAGACGGTTCTGCGCCTTCCGTACGTTCCATGTTTTTCATACGTTTCGCACGCATCACTGGATGAACTTCCGCAGCACGCGTTCCAGCTCGTCGATACGCAACGCCTGCTTGGCTATCAGCATGTCGCATTTGTTGATGGTCAGCTGTGCCTGTGCAAGTTTCGACAGCATATCCTGCGATGCGCGCGATTCCTGCAACTTGTCCGAGCCTTGCGATTGCACGCCGTTGCTTCCCGACGCGCCAACGTTTCTCGTCGCGACGTCGCTTCCCGACGTCCCTGCCGCGCCAGCGCCATAAAGATCCACCACGGACTGATCCACATCGTCTCCGCGCAGTTCGATGGCTTCCAGCTCGTCATCACAATCCTGCATGTAATGGTTCGTATGTTCGTTCCTGCGCTTGTTCCGCTCCTCCTGCTGCTTCCAGCGCGCGATGCACCGTTCCACGCGCTTGTAGCCGATCAGCTTGGGGTCGAGACCCGCCTCCCGAAAGATGGCCGACGGCGATTCGCCCGCGTTGTACCGGCACATGACCTCGACCTTAAAGCGATCGGTATACCGGATATGGGATGGGCTCACGCTTTTGACCGCTGGCAGGCTGGCCAGATACGCACGCTCCTTTGCTGTGAATTTGCCATCAATCATTTTTTACACCCCCTAAATCGCCTAAACAGCTCGATTCAGCATCATATCGGGCTCTTTCCATTAACACCCTCGTTAAAACCCTCGAACGAAAGACCCATCCCCTTCAACGAAAAGAGGGGGCCAACCTTCAAACAAAACAGTCCCGCCATTTTCCACGGATAATAAAAGCTCATAGACCCCCCCCCCCATAAAATTAACAAAAACTTAACCTCACCCCCAGCGCGTCATGGGGGTCACCGCGTATCCGAGCACCGTCACGCAGACTCACTAGGCTGGAAACATGACGCAAGAGCTCGTTTCATTAACCATCATCATGGCGGTGGCGGCCGTCAGCCCAATCGTGGCGCAGCTGATCCCGGGCAAGTTCATTCCGCAAACCGTGCTGCTGCTCGCCGCCGGAACCGCGCTCGGCCCGTACGGACTAGGCGTGATCGAAGTAAACGACGCCGTGAAACTCTTGAACGAGCTCGGCATGGCGTTCCTGTTCCTGCTCGCCGGCTACGAAATCGACCCCAAACGACTCGCCGGACATCAAGGCAAAGTCGGACTGCTTACATGGGGAATCACGCTAGGCCTCGCCTGGCTGGTTGTGACATTCCTTCCGTTCTTCACCAAGCAAGGCATCAACGGCGTGGCCACGGTAATCGCACTCACCACCACCGCGCTCGGCACGCTCATGCCGATTCTCAAGGAACGCAACCTCGAAGGCACCCCCATCGGCGACGCCATCATCTCGTACGGAACGTGGGGCGAACTCGGCCCAATCCTCGCCATGGCCATCCTGCTATCCACCCGAACCGGCTGGCAAACCATGCTCGTGCTCGGCGCGTTCCTTACCATCTGTCTACTGTGCGCAATGCTACCCACGAAAGCACTGAAAACCGGCCATCGCCTGTACCGTTTCCTTACGGAAAATGCGAACACGTCATCGCAAACGCTCATGCGACTGACCACATTCCTGCTCATCTTCCTTGTCACCATTTCCGCGCTGTTCGAACTTGACGCGGTGCTCGGCGCGTTCGCCGCGGGCTTCATCCTGCGTTACATCATCCCCGACGGCAGCAAGTCGCTGGAAATGAAGTTGGAGGGTGTCGGCTACGGCTTCCTCATTCCTGTGTTTTTCGTGGTGTCAGGCGCCGCAATCAACGTGCGCGCCGTGGCAAGCCGGCCCGCGCTGCTCGTCGCGTTCATCGTCATGCTCATGCTGATTCGCGCGGTGCCCGTATATGTTGCGCTATCGCTCGACAAACGCAAGAATCCGCTGTCATCGCATCACCGCGTCACCGTAGCCCTGTATTGCACGACCGCGCTGCCGATCATCGTCGCCGTCACGTCGCTGGCGGTGAAGGTCGGCACCATGCAGAGCGACACCGCGTCGACGCTGGTCGCAGCCGGCGCGATTACGGTGTTCCTGATGCCGCTGCTCGGCTCGATCACGTATCAGGTGGCCGACATACACCCCGTCACCGCGGTTCGGGAGATTGCGCACACGCCATCCGATTGGCGGACGATCGTACGCGAACATGCGCAGGTACGTGCGCTGCTGCACCATCAGGACCGGCTCAAGCGTATGGCGGAGACGTTGGAATCGCTGGAAAAGCAGGAGGGGCTGAACGGTTTGGACAGCCGTCGCGCCGAACTTGTGGAACGTGCGCGCCTCGAAATCGACCGCCAACTCAAGGAACTCGGCCTGGACCCGCAGCTCACCACCCAACTCCCCCACAACTACCGCTACCCGAAGAACTGAGAGGGCTTCGGAGGGGCGCTACTCCACGGACTTGAGGGAGCTGATGGGGTCGATGCGGTCGAGGACGGGGTTGACGAACAGCTGCACGAGCAGCGCGAAGGCCATGGTCGCCACGGCCGCGATCACGTAGCTCAGCGGCTTGACCTCCACCTCGAAATACAACGAGGGCATGTTGAGCGCCATCGTCAGCATGCCGCCGACCCGGCCGAGCGGCAGACCCAGTATCACGCCCATGACGGTGAGGATCATCATCTCACGGTTCACGTAATGGTGCACTTCGCGGTCGAAGAAGCCGAGCACCTTGAGCGTAGCCATCTCGCGCACGCGTTCCGACACATTCGTGTTGGCGAGCGTGAACAGCACCACCAGTGCCAGACCGCCGGCGAGCGCCACAATCAGCGCCACCACCGCGCCCATGAGGTCGAATTTGAAGCTGTCGGCCATATGCGCGCAGCTTACGGCCTTCATCACCGAACTGTCCTCTTCGAGCGATTCCGCATAGTCGGTTTGCGAGGCGTCGGAGCCGGAAAGCTTGGCGAGCATGGCGTTCCACGTCAGAGCCTCGGAATCCTTGGAACTCTTGGAATTCTTGGTGTTCTTCGCGTCTTTCGAGTCGAAAAGCTTGGCGTAGTAGGTTTCGCTTACATACACATCCGAGCCGATGAGGTTGCGATTCACCGCGCTCACCTTCGCCGTGGCCTGCACGCCGTCGCCGTTGGTCAGTCGCACCTTGGAACCGGCCTTGACGCCCAGCGCGCTTGCCGCCGACTGCGCGACGATCACGCCATCGTCATCGAGTTTCAGCGAACCGGTTTTGCCGACGCCGGACGTGCCCAGTATGCCGGACGAGACCGGCTGCAACGTGACCATTTCGCCCAAATTGGACAGATGCTTTTCCGGCACCGCGACCAGCTGGATGCTTTCGCTGCCGCTGCTGCCGGCCTTGCCGCTGTCACCGTCGCCACTGCCCGCAACCGTCAAATCGCCCGACTCTATGCGCACGTCAAGCGATGACGTGACACGCCCGTCTGACGCGACTTTCGTGCGCATCGCCGACGCGTCCGAATCGTCGGAAACCACCATCAGGTCGTACTGGTAGATGTCGCGGTATTGCTTGATGCCGAGGTCTGCGACGGTGTCGTTGATGGCCAGGCCGCAGACGATCAGCGCGGTGCAGCCGGCCACACCGCCGACCGTCATGATGAGGCGCGACTTGAAGCGGAAAATGTTGCGCGCGGTCACTTTGCCGAGGAAGCCCATGCGATTCCAGACCGGCCGAATCCGTTCCAACAGAATGCGCGAGCCGGCGCGCGGCGCTTTCGGACGCATCAGCGCGGCGGGCGTCTGCCGCATTTCCTGCACACACGCGTAGATGGTGGCGGCGAGCACGCCGACCACGAACAGCGCGATGCCGAGCGAGCCGTACAGCCAGTCGTATTCCAGTCGCAGGCCGGGCATCACATACATGCCTTGCAATACGACCAGCAGAAACGCCGGAATGCCAAGGAAGCCGGCGATCAGGCCGAGGCCGCCGCCGATGAGGCAGGCGAGCAGCGCGAACAGCAGGTAGCGCGACGCGACCGCCAGCCGCCCGTAGCCGAGCCCCACGTACGTGCCGATGAGCGAGCGGTCCTCTTCGACCATGCGCGCCATGGCGGTCAGGCTCATCATCACGGCCACCAGCAGGAACACAATCGGGAACGCGTTGCCGAGCGATTGGATGGAGTCGAGGTCGGATTTGAGCGCGCTGAACCCCCCGAGCGACTGCCGGTCCTGCACATACCAGCGTACTTGCGGAATGCTGGTTTTCAGCTCGTTTTCCTTGGTTTTCAGCGTTTGTTCGGTACTTGCCTTCTGCTCGTTCAATTGCGATTGCGCCTGGTCGAGCTGCTGCTTGGCTTGCGTCAGTTCGGGACTAGCGGCGATGATGGTTTCACGCATTGTTTCACGCGTGGTTTCGTCAAGTTGGGGGGTAGTTGCACCTGCGGCCGCCGCCGCACCTGCGTTCGCGCCGTTTGCCGCAGCTCCCGCAGCTGCCGCACCCGCCTGCATGCTGACAATCTGGTCGACCTGCTGGTTGAATTGCTGCCGATTCGCGTCGATCTGCGACTGCGCGTCCGCGAACTTCTTGTCGGCCTCCGCACGCGCGTCGGCGATCTTCCTGTTGCCCGCGTCGAGCAGTTCCTGCCGGCGGGCCTTCTGGCGGTCGGTTTTCACGGTGCCGTCGATGCGGTCGGTCACCTGCTTGACGGTGTTTTCGTACGATTCGTCGAACGTGCTTTCGGCGGCCGCGCCCTTGACGAGCAGCGTGGCGGACGTGTAGAGGGTGCCGGTCACGCCATCGGACGGCGCGAAGAACGTGTAGTCGGTGGTGGCGGTGGAACGGAACGAGGTCATGGCGGAGTAGCCGTCCGGGTTGCTCAGGTTCTGCGGATCGAGCACCACGCCCACAATGGTGAGCTTGGTCGGGAAGCTCGGCGCCTCGTCCGTGCCGTTCGTTTCATTCGTGCCGTCCGCACCGTTCGTATCGTTCGTACCGGAAGTATCGGAGGAAGCCGATTCGGGGGTTACGGTGAGGCGGCTGCCGATATGCTTGCCC
>OGXG01000754.1_pt1 | contig 17533 bp, 17 predicted proteins | sample 1576251 | NCBI WGS metagenome assembly OGXG01 (sample SAMEA3541533, study PRJEB24748) | human gut metagenome | biome: human gut; feature: human-associated habitat; material: faeces | place: China | collected 2012
TGCTGCAAGCGATTCGGATGGGGAAAGCGATGCACGGGCGAATGATGCATATGAAAGCGGAAAACGACAAGCTGCAAAAGAAACTAGAAGAACTGCGGTGTGTATCCCGTGCAAAATGTATCTTGATTGAACGGGAACAATACACGGAAGAGCAGGCACACCGTTACATTGAAAAATTGGCAATGGATACCCGCCGGAATCGGAGAGAAGTTGCAATGGAAATTTTGTCCCATTATACGGGAATGTAAAAATTGACAAAAATAATTCGGGGCATTTTGCAAACGCAGCAATGCCCCGAATTTTATAAAATGAACAAAAAAGAATTGTTGTTATTGAGCAGAATAAACAGAGTAGCAGTCTGTTTGTTTGTTCCAGTCAGCATCATAGTACTGAACGTAGATTTCCACTTTTTCAATGGAAGCTGGGTCGATTGGCTGATTGTAACAATAAATGGTTTTCTTATCTTCTCCTGTTCCAGTTCCCTGCACAAAGGCGAACTGCTGATAAGGCGTATCGGTTAGTAAAACACTGCCATCCTGATTTTTTGGCAAATCGGGGAACATGAAGAAATCATCAGATAAGATCGTTCCATCCTTCAGATAGACAACGGGGGAAACGGCACCCAGTTGCTGTATGGTTTCCGGAATCTGCGATACAGAAAGGGACAGTTCATCCATAGAAATTGCAATTCCTTCTGATTCTGCGTTGATTACAGTGGTGTCCGTGGAGTCAATTGGAATTTCCGCTGACCATGTTCCGTCCAGAACAGTTGGCAATTTTTCAAATGCAGCTTTACGTGCAGCACGGGTCTTTTCATCAAGATGATGTGTTTGCCAGTAATCTTTCCATTCTTCAACGGGTGTTGTTTCGGAAGAATATGCAGTTCGCCAATGATCTTGTAAATCCACAATTTCATTTTGCACCTGCTGTTCTTGCTCTTTATCATAAACGCCTGTAAAAGATACCTGTAAGGTGCTATTGGAAAAATCAGAATCTACCAGATAATAAGTGGCATAATACACATGGTCAGCAGTTTTGCTTTTTTGGAGATAGCTGCTCAAAGCACCGCTGTTCACCAGATTTTTTTCTGTTCCGTCTGCGGTCTTTAGTGTAAAATATGGGAGCAATCCCATGGATTCTGTCAAAGCAGTGTCATCCTTTACGGTCAGTTGTACGCTAAGCATTAGCGTATTGTGATCGTGATAAAATCCAAGCAAGGAAACAGTTGCCTGATCTGTTGCTGTAAAAGTGACATCCGGGCAGCGATAATAGGCTTGCATCTGTGCAATGCTGTCCGGTATGCTGGAAGAAACACCAGGCAGATTAATTCCGGAGTCAGAAAGATTAGAACTGGAAACTGTAGAGAAAAACAAGTCCATATTTCCAGTTACAGCGGCGGTTGTGATTGTTCCGCAAGCTAAAATTGCAACAGCAGCAGCAATGCCGAACAAGCGATAAGATTTTTTCTTTTTTGTTTTTACAATTGGATGATAACCAATTTTTGAAAACACTTGATCGGAAATCGCCTTTTCATTCATCGGTTGTTCTTTTAGATGCGGCAGGGTGTTGTCCTTGGGTGTGAAATGGTCGAAAATGTCATAAAGACTCTGTTTCATATACATAACCCCTTTCGATCAGCAGTTGTTTTAATTTTTTTCTGGCACGATGTAATCGTACTTTGACTGCTGAAACAGATAATTGAAGTTCTTCTGCAATTTCTGGGATACGTTGATAATAATAGTAATAACGAATTAAAATATCTCGGTCTGTTGCCGAAAGTGTCGTTATTGTATCTTGTAATGCCTCAGACAATAGCGTATGTTCAACTTCTTGTTCCAAATCTGCTGTTTCTAATAAAATTGCTTCTTCTTCTAAAGGAATTGTTTCGGATAGAGAACGCAGGCGGCTTTTTGCTTTGTTTCGTGCGATTGCTGCTAAGTAAGCACGTACTTTTCCGGCTTGCAGCTTGTCCGTTGTTTGCCAGACAGCAAAAAATGTGTCTGCGGTTAATTCCTCTACATCCTGTTCAGAAAGAGAACTGCGTGTAATATTGCGGATAATTGTGCCAACATAAGCTTGATAAGTAGAAATCAGAGCTTGCAGACCTTCTGGTTTTTGTAATTGCAGCAGGGTAATCAGCCGGCTTTCCCGCATAATGCATTCCTCCTGTTTTTGTTTTTTGAAGATTTCCTGTCAGTGTTGCAGCTGCCTGACATCTATCATAACGCAACGAGAGGGAAAATGGTTACTACTTTTCAAACAAAATGAAAAATCTGTTGAGAAATAAGGTTTTTATTTGAGGTCTTCATAACCCCCCAATCTATCGATGTGAAAAATGTAGGAAAGTAGAAATCAGCGATAATTTTTTAGAATTTTTTTCAAAAACCGCTTGACAAGATACCCCATTTGGGTATATAATCAAGATACCCCGATGGGGTATTTATCACATGGCAACACCGGAGAGGAAGAATTCAATTGGGCACGTTTTTGGTCGGAGCAATAGTTGTGATTGTCCTAACGGTTGTAGTGGTTTACACCATACGCCACTGGGGAAAATAAAGAAAAAAGAAAGCTGGGTTTTAAAATGGTAAAAACAGTATTAAAGATTGATGGCATGATGTGCGGGATGTGCGAAGCTCATATGAACAACTTGATTCGCAATCTGTTTCAAGTGAAGAAAGTGACTTCTTCCGCAAAAGATGGCGAAACCGTCATCATTAGCGAACAGGAACTGGATATGTCGAAGCTGGAAACAGAAATTGCAGGCATTGGCTACAAGCTGCTCTCGCATACCAGTGAACCGTATGTCAAGAAGGGGCTGTTCTCGTTCCACAAATAAGGAAGTATTTGGAATATTGCTGTATAAATACTCAGAAATTTGGTAAGAATGCCAAAAAATGAGGAATTCTCTTGCCCTTCGCTTTCAAATCGGTTATAATAGAATCAATGGAAAATCAATCCAAATGCGATTGATGATGATTTGAATGGGGGTATTTTGGATGCGAAAAACAAGATTGATTTTGGGTGCATTATTGGCAGCAGCAACGCTTGCTTGTACGGGCTGCGGAAAGGATGCAGATTCTACCGCAAATGTAGACTTGGAAGCCATGACTTCAGAAGCAGAAACAACGCCGGAGGAAGAGCCGGAAGTGATTGTAAAAACTTCGATTGTAACAGAAATCGTGGCGAAACCTGCAACTAAAACGGAAACGGTAGCCGATGCAACACCTGCCGCAACCGCAGCACCTGCTACACCTGCCGCTCCTGCTGCAAATCCAACAACAGGGGACATTTATACGGATGTGATTGCACAGTATCTGGCGGATAGTCGCAGGGATGCTTGTGTTTATTCGTATTTCATGGCAGATTTGAATTTGGATGGCTATCCAGAATTGATGGTTAAGACAGGGAACGCTGAGATGAATTTTGTCTATGAAATTTGGACAAAGGGAACAGATGGAAAAGCAGTTAAAATTGGAACGACAAGCGGTTTTCATTCCAAACTGTATTATAATGACCAAACTGGATTGCTATACAAAAGTATATGCACACAAGATACGCAAAGCATTTCCAGTTATGCAATGGTATCCGGCACATTGCAGGAAACATTGCTTTGCAAATGGGATTTATGGGATAATGATTATTACCGTCAGAACAGCTATTATGATTTGACCAGAATGGATCATGTATTCCTGTTAGTAGAGAATGGCATTAACGATTACGTTTTCCAAAACAGTGCGTTGCAGGGTGGAAATGACAGTCCCATGACGATTGACGAATACGCAGCCCATGTAAACGGAGCAAGTCAATCCACCGAAGCACCGCAGCAGCAGGGAACCACACCGCCAGCCGCTGCCGCTTCAGAAGACACCTTGAAAGAGCAGGTTCTCTCGAAGTGTGGCAACAGTCCGTTGGATTGGTACTATGATGATTTCGATGGCGACGGAAACAAAGAGGCGTTCGCAATGGCATATCAGGATGATGGAATGGGTGGTCATAAGATTCTGGGCTTGTTCTATATTGATGCACAGGGCAACATCACCGATTTGGACACAAATTTCTGGGGTGGTCGTGGACAATGCAGAGTCGTTGCCTATAACAGCAGTAAGAAATTTTTCGTGATGAATACGGATAATGGCGGTTCAGGAGTTACCACGTATCTGTACAGCGTCACAAATGGCAGTTGTTATGCTTCCAGTCTGTCCGGCTCTCTGCACGGATTCCAGGTGGATGAGAACGGGGCATATACCTTTGAAGATGGTTCAGCTGCCCATGAACGTCCACAGATTCGCCTGAACTACGATGAAAGCACTGGCGATTTCTATCAGTAAGCGAAATATATTTCATCAGAAACAGAAAACGCTCCGGCAAGGTTTTTCCCTGTCGGAGCGTTACTTGTATTGTATTATAAAAGATGAAAAGTTATTGATTTCGATGATAAAGAATCATCAGCCCTTTTAATAAGAGATCATCATCTAAAATCATCGGATGTTTACAAAGCGGAACAATGACTGTCGCAAGTCCGCCCGTTGCAACCACTGTACAGGGTTCGCCAAGCTCTGCTTGAATGCGGTCGATCAGACCATCTAAGGAACAAGCCGTTCCAAACAGCAGACCGCTTTTCATACAATCAATGGTGTTTTTTCCAATGACATGCTTTGGCGGTTCGAGTGCGATTTTCGGAAGCTGTGCCGTGCGAGCAATGAGAGAATCATGTGAAACGCCAACACCAGGCATAATGATTCCGCCAAGATATTGTTTGTTTCGATTGATAACAGAAAGCGTGGTTGCTGTTCCCATATCAATGATGATCAGCGGCAGGGAATATTCCTGAATGCCGGCAACTGCTCCGACTACCAAATCACTGCCCAACTGTGCCGGATTGTTGATAACAATACTCAGACCGGTTTTCATGCCCGGTTCTACAACGGTTACAGAAACATTTAAGTATTTTTGCACCGCTCTTTGAAATGTGTTGGTCACAGAAGGAACGACAGAAGAGAGAATTGCCCCCTGTACTTCCTTTGGGTCAATGTTGTGAACATCCAATGCCGTTTTGACATCTGAAGCATATTCCAAGTCTGTGGCTGCCTGATTGGTGGAGATGCGTTCAATAAAGAGAATCGTTTCTCCCTCAAAACCGCCCAGTACAATATTTGTATTTCCAATATCAATCGCAAGAATCATTCCGCATGTTCCTCATTTCTGCTTTTATTCTGCTGCAACCAATTTTGCTTTTGGAGCAGGAACTAATTTTGCCTTTGTCAAAGCTGCCCCGACTGCACCCGTAACTAAAGTGGAAGAAACCCATTCTGCAATGGCATTTATGCCGACAAAGGCACAAACGAACAGAAAGACATTTTTTCCTGGTGCAAGTGTTTCCCGATAGGACAGGATGATATCCGTTTTCCCGAATAACAGAATCAGACTGCTCATATAGAACAGCGTATTCAGGAAAGCAGCAAAAAATCCGGTTACCGCACAGTTTGCGATAGCACTTGTGCAGTACTTCCGCATGGCATTGGAGAGAAGTCCAATGAGCAGACCGTCCAGCATTCTTGGCACAAAGCATTGAAAAACGGTCAGGATCGGACTGATTCCAAACAGTGTCGTTCCCAGTACGCTGCCGCCAAAGCATTGTAAGAAGCTGGTCAATCCAAAAACACCGCCGGCAACGATGCCGCCTACTGGGCCAAGAGCAATTGCTGCAATTGCAACTGGAATGGTATTGAATGTAATGGCCAAAGGTCCAATATTCAAATATCCCAGCGGTGTGTAGGCGAGGATGACGAGGACTGCTGCCATTAAGCCCAGCAGTACCATAGATTTGATGTTTTTCTGTGATTTCATACAGAAACCTCCTTGTTATTATTCCCGAAACCGGGATACAATACAATACAGGTGCAGTATATCATATTTTTTTCAAATTTTATATATCTTTTTCTGAATTTTTTGTGTTATACTATGCACAACCCACCGGATAGAAACTGCATCCAATCTGGTGAAATGGAAACCGACAGGAGGAACGCCCATGTTAACAGGAAAAACCGTTGTGCTTGCCGTAACCGGCAGCATTGCTGCTTATAAAATCGCCAACCTTGCCCGCATGCTGAAAAAACTGCATGCAGATGTACAGGTTTTAATGACGCAAAACGCCACAAATTTCATCAATCCAATTACATTGGAAACGCTGACAAATCAGAAGTGTTTGATTGATACGTTTGACCGGAACTTTCAATACAGTGTGGAACACGTTGCCCTTGCGAAACGGGCAGATGTGGTTCTGGTTGCTCCGGCATCGGCAAACGTCATTGGAAAGCTGGCAAACGGCATTGCAGACGATATGCTGACGACAACCATTCTGGCGTGTCCGTGTAAAAAGTGGATTTCTCCGGCGATGAATCACAATATGTATCACAACCCGATTGTGCAGGACAATATCCAAAAACTGGAGCGGTTCGGCTATGGCATCATTCCGCCAGCAACAGGAATGCTGGCAAATGGCGACACTGGGGACGGCAGAATGCCGGAAGAAACGGTATTGTTAGAATATCTCTTGCGGGAAATTGCCTATCCGAAAGACCTTGCCGGAAAGAAGTTCCTGATTTCTGCTGGAGCAACGCAGGAAGCGTTAGACCCTGTGCGGTTCTTGACGAATCATTCCTCTGGAAAGATGGGCTGTGCATTGGCACGGGCAGCGATGCAGCGAGGAGCAGAAGTGACATTGGTTGCAGCTCACATGGAAGTTGCACCACCGCCATTTGTAAAAGTTGTTCGGGTGACATCCGCAGCAGACATGGCAGAAGCGATTTTACCGGTTGCAGCGGAATATGACTGCATCATCAAGGCGGCAGCTGTTTCCGATTATACACCTGTTGCAACCTCCACGGAGAAAATCAAAAAAGCAGATGGAACATTGACGGTTTCGTTCCAGCGGACAACGGACATCTTGAAAACGCTGGGTGAACACAAGCCGGAACATCTGTTTTTATGTGGATTTTCAATGGAAACTGAAAATGTTATAGAAAATTCTCGGAAGAAGCTGCAATCAAAACACTGTGATATGATTTGTGCGAACAGTCTGCGGAAAGCAGGGGCTGGATTTGGCGGCGATACGAATATTATCACGATTCTGACAGCAGAACGGGAAATTGAACTGGAACAAATGACAAAAGACGAAGCTGCCCACCGCATTTTAGATACCATACTGGAAAGCGGACTTTGATTGTGTAATTTTTGCAGTTCGTCCATCTCGGTTTAGGATGTGAAACTTTTAGAAAACCACTTGCCAATCAGAAAAAAATGTTGTATAATAAAATTAGTCACGTTTCGTGCAATCAATTTAAAAAAATGGAGGATTCCCACTATGTATCAGGATATGATGGATACCATCGGATTCGTTGGAAAGTACGATCCGGAAGTAAGTGCAGCAATGGAAAAAGAACTGGCAAGACAGAGAAGAAATCTCGAACTGATTGCCAGTGAAAATATTGTTTCTCCGGCTGTTATGGCAGCAATGGGTTCGGTTCTCACCAATAAGTATGCAGAAGGTCTGCCGCACAAGCGGTACTACGGCGGATGCGAATATGTTGACGTTGTAGAAGAAATTGCCATTGACCGTGCAAAGAAGCTGTTTGGTGCAAAGTTTGCAAATGTACAGCCGCACTCTGGTGCACAAGCAAACACCGCTGTATATTTTGCTCTGTTGCAGCCAGGTGATACCGTACTGGGCATGAGTCTGGCACACGGCGGACATCTGACACACGGTTCTCCGGTCAATATTTCCGGTAAGTATTTCAACTTTGTTTCCTATGGTCTGGGCGATGATGAAACCATTGATTATGACAAGGTAGCTGCTCTGGCAAAGGAACACAAGCCGAAGATGATTGTTGCAGGTGCAAGTGCATATCCAAGAATCATTGATTTCCCGAAGCTGGCAGAAATTGCAAAGTCTGTTGGAGCATATCTGATGGTTGACATGGCACACATTGCCGGTCTGGTTGCAGCAGGCGTGCACCCATCTCCAGTTCCGTATGCAGATATTACCACCACCACAACCCACAAGACCCTGCGTGGTCCTCGTGGCGGTCTGATTCTCTGCAACGATGAAGAACTGGCAAAGAAAATCAACAAGGCTGTTTTCCCGGGCACACAGGGTGGACCATTGATGCACGTGATTGCTGGTAAGGCTGTTTGCTTCGGCGAAGCCATGAAACCGGAATTCAAGGAATACGGCAAGCACATTGTAGAAAATGCACAGGCACTGGCAAAGGGTCTGGTACAGCGTGGATTCAATCTGGTTTCTGGCGGTACAGACAATCATCTGATGCTGGTAGACTTGCGTCCGTTCTCCATTACAGGGAAGGAACTGGAACGCCGTCTGGATGAAGTTTATATCACAGTCAACAAGAATGCCATTCCGAACGATCCGGAAAAGCCGTTTGTAACTTCTGGTATTCGAGTTGGAACACCGGCTGTTACGACACGTGGTTTGGGCGTTGCTGAAATGGATCAGATTGCAGAATGCATGTATTTGACTGCAACACAGTTCGACAAGGCAGATGAAATTCGTGAAATGGTAACAGCCATCTGCAAGCAGTATCCACTCTACGAATAACCTACTTTTCTTTTTGCTGAAAAAAGAAAAGCAGGCAAAAGAGAAAAGAGATTGCCGTTCGGCAGGGAAAGCATGGAATCATCTTTTTCATCTGGTTTCTTTTTGCTGAAAAAAGAAAAGTAGGCAAAAGAAAAAAGAGATTGCCGTTCGGCAACCGTTTGAACTCTTACAATTGAATGATTTTGCAAAGCGACTTTTGATGATGCAATCAAAAGTCACTTTGTGTTTTTGCACACGAAACGGAAAGAAACATGGAATCGGAGGTGTTCAGCGTGGCAATTTACTATCAGAAACTGACAGAAACCGAGCTTTCAACTTTTATTGATATGCGGATTCAGCAGTTGCGAGAAGAAGGAGCAACGGAAGACATTGACTTAAAGCCAGCCCTTTTTGATTATTATCGTCGGCATTTGGCAGATGGAACATTTGTTTCGTGGCTCGCCTTAGATGGTGCAACGATTATCGGAACAAGTGGAATGTCTTTTGTCGAAAAACCGCCCTATTTTGGATGCCCAAGCGGAAAAATCGGGCTGCTTTCCAGTATGTTTACCCATCCGAACTATCGCCGACAGGGCATTGCCAAAAAGTTGTTGTCCCTAGTGGTTGCGGAGGCGAAAGCATACGGCTGCGGAACGGTGCAGATTACAGCATCTGATATGGGTGTGTTGCTGTATACCGATTTTGGCTTTCAGAAAAACAAGAATTTTATGCAGCTGAAATTGACCGATTAACATCACAGAAAGGATCTTTCATGCAATATATCATAAAACATTTTTCAGAACTGACCACAGAAGAATTATTAGAGATTTATAAGCTTCGAGTTTCTGTTTTTGTGGTAGAACAGAAGTGCCCCTATCAGGAAGTGGACGACGCTGACCGGAATTCCTATCACATCTGGTTTCAAGATGAAGACGGCATACAGGCATATGCACGGGTGATGGATGGCGGTGTGACATTTGCAGAACCATCCATTGGCAGAATCATTGCGAAGAAACGGCGGTGCGGACTGGGCAGCAAAATCGTTTCCAACGGCATTCAGCTTGCACAGGAGCGGTTTCATGCAAAACAAATCAAGATTGCTGCACAGACCTATGCCATTCCATTTTATGAACAGGCAGGATTTCGGGTAATTTCAGAACCGTTTTTAGATGTAGGCGTTCCGCATGTGCTGATGTTGTGGGAACAGCCGAAAGAATCATCCATCAACAGGGGGAACGTGTCTTGAAACAATACATTGTAGATGCCTTTACAGACCGGATTTTTTCCGGAAATCCAGCAGCTGTTTGTGTGTTGGAACACTGGCTGCCGGAACAGCAGATGCAGAATCTTGCTATGGAGAACAATCTTTCAGAAACGGCTTTCATTGTACCGGAACAAGATGGTTATCAACTGCGTTGGTTTACACCAAGTGGAGAAATTGATTTCTGTGGACACGCAACCCTTGCAGCAGCATATGTATTGTTTCGGTTTGTTCAACAGCAGGCAACAACGCTTTTCTTTTCAACGCAGTCAGGGAACATCACCGTTCAAAAGCGAGCAGATTGCTATGAGATGAATTTTCCGGCATATACTTGTCATCCGGTTGCCGTGACCGCAGAGATGGAGCAGGCAATCGGCGTAAAACCACTGGAAGCTTATCTGGATCGAGATTTGCTGCTGGTGTTGGAAAATGCAGATGCAGTGCGAAACTTGCAGCCAGATTTTGCAAAGCTGAGCCAATTAGACGGCGTTTGTATTGCTGTTACGGCACGGGATACAGAATATGACTGTATTTCCCGTGTATTTGCTCCAAAGATGGGCGTTCCAGAAGATCCGGTAACCGGTTCGACACACTGTATGATTGTTCCGTATTGGTGTGAGAAGCTGGGGAAATCCTCTTTAACTGCTCTGCAAGCATCTCGCCGTTCTGGTGTTTTGTATGCAAAGCAGTGTGAAAATCGGATTCAAATTGCAGGAAAAGCGGTTTTGTTTGCAGTTTCGGAAATCTTCATGGAAACAGAAGCAAAAACCAAGTGAAAAACCAACTGAGAGAGGAGGGAATACCATGCAGCCTTTAGCCGAACAGCTTCGTCCGACTTGTCTGGAGGAAGTGGTTGGGCAGCAGCATTTGCTTGCACCGAATCGACCGCTTCGCCGGATTATTGAGAGCGGAAAGATTCCGAATATGATTTTTTATGGGCCTTCCGGCGTTGGAAAAACCACGGTTGCCCGTATGATTGCCAACAGTACCTCGATGTCGCTGCACAAGTTAAATGGAACGACTGCCTCCACAGCAGATTTACGGGAAGTTGCTGCGGAAGTCGGAACGCTTTCCGGTATGCATGGCATTTTGCTGTATCTGGACGAGATTCAGTATCTCAACAAGAAACAGCAGCAAAGTCTATTGGAATACATCGAAAGCGGGGACATTACACTTATTGCATCGACCACAGAAAACCCCTATTTTGCGGTTTATAATGCATTGATCAGTCGGTCAACGGTTTTTGAATTCAAAGCCGTTCCGCCGGAGGAACTGCAAAAAGCAGTGGAACGGGCATTTTCCAAGGTGCAGAAAAATTTCCCTGTGCCGATTACAATTGCAGAGGGTGTTTGTGCTCATATTGCCGGCGGATGCGGTGGTGATGTCCGCAAGGCAATGAATACTGTAGAACTTTGTGTGCTGTCAGCAGAAAGAACAGAATCCGGTTTATCTGTATCGCTGGAACTGGCACAGGAATTGACGCAACGCAGCAATATGCGATATGACCGAGAGAATGACCAGCACTATGATCTATTATCTGCTCTGCAAAAGTCCATTCGTGGTTCGGATGAAAATGCAGCACTGCACTATGCAGCCCGATTGCTGGCGGCAGGCGATCTGCTTTCGATTTGCCGGCGGCTGTTGGTGATTGCCTCGGAAGATATTGGGCTTGCTTATCCACAAGCAATTGTGATTACAAAAGCTTGCGTGGACAGTGCCTTGCAGCTGGGCTTGCCGGAGGCACAAATTCCGCTGGCTGAGGCGGTGGTACTGCTGGCAACCGCCCCAAAGTCGAATAGTGCCTATCTTGCCATGCATCGGGCAATGGAGGACGTAGAAAAACATGGGGCACTGGATTTCCCACGGCATTTGCAGAACTGTCATTTTGATGGAGCAGGGGCAGCCGTAAAGGGGCAGCATTATTTATATCCGCATGATTACCCGAATCATTATGTTCCGCAGCAGTACTTGCCGGATGAAATCCGGGATGCAGTCTATTATGAATTTGGAACAAATAAGCAGGAGCAGGCAGCTGCCCTCTACCGGAAGAAATTACTGGAACAAGCAAACAAAAAGTAAACATCAAAATCAACAGAAAGAAGGATTTTTTAAAATGGCATTACCGAAAGACCCTTACATTTTATTGAGTTATTTGAACACCCAGCTGCGGGACAAATACGCTTCTCTTGCAGCGTTGTGTGATGATTTGGAGGAAGATCAGGCTGCTTTAGAAGCAATCATGCAGACGGTGCAGTATCATTATGATGTAAATTGTAACCAATTTATTCACAATTCTTAAAACCGTGTTCGTTCCTGAAAATGTTAAAAGAAAATAGTTGACAACCAATCTGGAAACGGATATAATAAAAACAATGATTTTCTTGTCAGAATTTGTACGAAAGACATAATAAATCGTACATTTTCACAAAAATATGAAAAAACAAGAAGGGAACGATTGCAATTGAACGAAACACAGAAGAAAAAGAATTCATCTTACGGCAGCCATCCGCCAGCCAATGCTCTTTCCAGAGAGCAGCTGCAACAGCGAATGCAGGCAGCGTTGCAGAACGGGCAAGGGACAACTCGGAAACGGCCGCCAAGACCTTATACAGAGGATGAAGCAGAATCCGTATCGGAACAGACCAAAACGAGAAAACCACCTCGCAGAAGAACATTTCCGGCAGAACACCTGAACCACGATGCAGTGGACATGGATGCGGATATGGGTTCGGAAGCGTATGATGTAGAAGTGGAAGAAGAACGTCCTCGCCCAGTGAAGCGGATGCCTCGACCAAAGCCAGAGCCAGCAGAAGCAGTTGCAAAAGGCGGAAATGGCAGGAAGATTGCTCTGTTGGTATGCTTGATAGTTGTGATTGCACTGCTAGCTGTGTATTTGGTTGGATTTTTCTCCTATCAAAATCGCATACTCCCAAATACCCGTGTGAATGGCATTAATGTGAGCGGAATGACAGCAGCAGAAGCGGAACAAAATATCCTCAGTCAGGCGAATGCAAAGGGCATTACCTTTGTGAAAAAAGATGGGGAAGAAGTGCCGTTCTCCGGCGACCAGTTTGGTTCAACTGTTTCGCTCACCAGCAATACGGTTTTGACGAATGCTGCTCAGAGCGGACACGGTGCATGGTTTACAAGTTATTTCCATCCAACCGATTTGACCGTTTCAGTTGTCAATTCCTATTCGGAAGAAGACCTTGCCAATTTAATCAAGAATTATACTTGGGGAACGGTTGCACCAACGGATGCAAAAATTGAAAAGGGTGATGATGATACCTATCAGATTGTTCCGGAAGAAGATGGCGATATGGTGGATACCGACACCCTCGCAGCGTATACACTGGAACAGATGAAAGATGGGAACAATACCATTTCTTTGACCGATGCGGATTGTTACTTACAGCCGGAAATCACTTCGGATGATTTGCAGGATAAGCTTGCAGAATATAACCGTTTTTCAGATTTGACCATTACTTATGATTTTGATGACCGGCAGGAAGTTCTAGAACCAGACACGATTTCCGAATGGATTACTGTGGATGAAAATGATGATTCCGTAGACGTTGACCGGGATGCCGTCACCAATTGGGTGAATGAAAACTTGGTGAAGTATGACACCTATGGTTCAGACTATATGCGGACATTCCACTCCACCTTACAGGGTACGTTAGAGATTCCGGGCGGACAGTATGGAATTTACGGCTGGTTGACGGATGTGGAGGCAACGGTTGATAAGCTGATTGAATATATTCAGAATGGCGAAAGCGTGACTGTAGAACCGGAATACGCTCGAACTGGATATTGCCGGGCAACAGATGACATCGGTGATTCTTACGCAGAAGTAGACATCACGAACCAGAAAGTGTTTGTCTATAAAGATGGCGAACTGGTGATCGAATCTGACTGTGTAACGGGTATGGCAAACGACCCCTCCAGAGAAACACCGCCGGGTGTTTATAAAGTCTGGTCGATGGATCGCAACCGGATTCTGGGAACGATGGAAGCGTATGGTTACGAACAGCCAGTAGAGTACTGGATTTATTTCACCGAAATTGACATCGGTTTCCACGACTTGGCACGGAGTGCTTACGGTGGAGATATCTATAAGACGAATGGTTCTCACGGCTGCGTCAACTTGCCGTTGGATGTAGCAGCAGAGATGTATGACACGGTAGAAATTGGCTATCCAGTCATTGTGATTGCATAATCAGTACTTGCAAACAGAAAAACAAAATTCGATATTGGAACGAAAAGCAGTCTGTACAAATTGTGCAGGCTGCTTTGTTTATACACGCTTTATTGCTAATCTCGCTGTTATGGCTTTACCTTTTGCAAGATGGCATAAAAAAGCACCTGCCGGAGCAAGTGCAAATTCTGTATGTTTTCTATGATTACATTTTTTCTTTTGTTTCCTTGACCAATTGACTTAAAGTGATTTTAGCAAGTTCATTTTCCATTGCCATTTGAATGTTATCCAGTTTGCTGTCCAATACAGCGTGAACATTTCTGCCTACCGGACAATTTGCATTTGGATTTTCATGAAAATGGAAAAGAGATTCTTCTTTTTCGACTGCCTTGAATACATCCAGCATTGTGATTTCATCCGGAGATTTTGCCAATGATGCACCGCCAACGCCTGCTTTGATTTCAACAATTCCAGCCGATGAAAGCAATCCTAATATGTTTCTGACAATGACAGGATTTACATGGATACTTCCGGCAAGGAAGTTGGAAGTAATTTTATAGTTGTCTTTAAAAATCTCTATGCATAATAAAATATGGGTTGCGATGGTCAATCGAGATGAAAATTGCATACAAGAGCCTCCTGTGTAATGGATATTCTTATTGTATCACAATTTAGTTGTAATGTCAACTGTTACAATAAAGCAAGTGAAAAATTGTGCAACCATACAAGATATCGTTGTAACTATTGACATTACAACCGGAACGTGCTAGAATACAGTTGTAATCAAACAGGTTACAACATTAAAATTTTCGGAGGTAACAATAATGCGTAATTTTACAAAGGCACATGTTGCACAGGATGCAAGAACAGAACTTCATGATTCACTTTCTCTGACAGGTGCTGAAATCAGCGTGAACAATCTCCCAGCAGGGGCTGGCGTTCCGTTTGTTCATTCTCACAAGAAGAATGAAGAAATCTACATCATTCTTTCTGGTCAGGGGAAGGCTATCATTGATGGGGAAACGGTTGAATTGCGTGCAGGAGATTTTGTCAGAGTTGCTCCGGCAGCAAAAAGACAGTTCTTTGCAGGGGATGATTCTGCAATCAGTTTTGTATGTATTCAGGTTCAGGAGAACTCTCTTGAGGGATACACAGCAGCGGATGCTGTAATTGCGGAATAAGCGGAAAACACATCCATATCACTTTTCGTCAGCAAACAGCTCGGTCATGGAAAGACTGAGCTGTTTGTTTTTGTTTAAAGTGGGCAGCGATGGGGCATAGTAGAAATAGTGTTTTTATTTCTTTCCATGCAGGGAGGTCGATTTTGTATGCAGTCCATTCGTCGCCGGATTACCATGCTATGCCTGACCATGTTGATGCTGGCAGCAGCCATTGCGGTTCGGCTTGCCTATCTCATCAGTGTGCCCAATTATCAGGAAACTGCCCGTCAGCAGGGCACTTATACCATCCGCACTCCGATCACTTATGCCAACCTGTACGATGCCAACTTTCAGAAACTGGTGAATGATACGGTGCAGCAAATTGCTGTCATCAATCCAACGACAGAAGCAGTCACTGCGATTCTACCCTATGTGCAGGACAAAGAAGCCTTCTATGAAAATCTGCAATACGGCACGCCGTTTTCCTGTGTTGTCACCACGAACCATGTGGACTGTGCAGATATTCAGATTTTTTCTGTTCCGATCCGAACAACAGAGCCACAGCTTGCCCAACACTTGATTGGCTATACCCGAGATGGGGAGGGCGTTACAGGCTTAGAGGCGGATTATAATGCCTTGCTGCACAGCGTTTCTTCGCAGTCATCGGTTACATTTACCGTGAACGGCAGTGGCGGTGTTCTTGCTGGCGAACAAACGCTCATTCATACCGGACAGAGCATTTCACTGGGCGTGGTAACAACACTGCACAAAGAGGTGCAGCAGATTTGTGAAACAGTTGGGAAATCCTGTGGTTTGAAGAAAGGCTGTATTGTGGTTTTGGATGCACAGAACGGGGAAATTCTTGCTCTGTGCAGTTTCCCATCCTATACAGTTTCAACACTGGGGGAAGCGTTGGAGTCGCCAGACAGTCCGCTGATCAATCGTGCATTATATGCCTATCCAGTTGGTTCGATTTTCAAGTTAGTGCCGGCAGCGTGTGCCCTGTCACAAAACCTCAGCCAGTTTTCCTATACCTGTACGGGCAGCATTTCCATCTACGACCAAGTATTTCATTGCCATGACCGCAACGGGCACGGAAAGCAGGATTTGCAGGCAGCCATGATTCATTCTTGTAATCCCTACTTCATCGCTCTCAGCCAAAAGCTTTCCGCAGCAACCCTGTTTCAGACAGCAGAAAAACTCGGCTATGGGACAGAAATTCCCTTGACAGATAGCATATCTGCGGATGGCGGCATTCTGCCCACTTTACAGGACTTAAAAATCTCCGCCGAAAAAGCAAACTTCTGTTTTGGGCAGGGCATGTTGACCGCATCACCGTTGCAGGTTGCCCGCATGACGTGTGCGATTGCCAATGGCGGAACATTGCCGCAGCCTCGTCTGATTCGTGGCATTACGAAAGACGGCGTTTCCCTTGTGACGGAAACAGAAATAACTGCGACTCCGGCATTCTCCTCGAATACTGCAACCGCTCTACAGGAATTGATGATTGCAGCTGCTTACGGCAGTGATACGTTTCAGGGTGTTCCAGATGGGGTTACAGTTGGAGCAAAAACCTCCACGGCACAAACAGGGCGATATGATGAAAACGGGGTGGAATACTGCCACGGCTGGATTACAGGCTTTTTCCCAGCGGCCAAGCCACGCTATGTGGTGACGGTACTGTCAGAAGACGGCGGATATGGCAACGATGCAGCAGCCCCCATCTTTCGGGAGGTCATTGAACAGATTGTGCAGCAGAAAGCCTTGCCGCTATCTGGGACAGCTCTGTCATAAAGCATTCACAAAAACAGAATGGATTCCGCTTGCATCTTTCCACATTTTGTGATATACTAAAAATAACTATGGGGAACCATAAATTTCTGAGAAAGAAGATTGTAAGTATGACAAAAGTAGATATTTTTTCTGGTTTTCTCGGTGCTGGTAAAACCACACTCATCAAGAAGCTGATTGCAGAAGCATACGCTGGCGAACAGCTGGTTTTAATTGAAAATGAATTTGGTGAGATCGGAATTGACGGCGGTTTCTTGCAGGATGCTGGCGTGAATATCACAGAAATGAACTCCGGCTGCATTTGCTGTAGTCTGGTTGGCGATTTTGGCAATGCTCTGCAAAAGGTGCTGGATCAGTATCATCCAGACCGGATTCTGATTGAACCGTCTGGCGTTGGCAAGCTGAGCGATGTCATCCGTGCTGTCCAGAACCTGCACAATGCAGAAATTCATCTGGAAAGCTTCACAACGGTTGTCGATGCAAAGAAGTGCAAGATGTATCAGAAGAACTTCGGCGAATTCTTCAAC
>OGXG01000775.1_pt1 | contig 17201 bp, 8 predicted proteins | sample 1576251 | NCBI WGS metagenome assembly OGXG01 (sample SAMEA3541533, study PRJEB24748) | human gut metagenome | biome: human gut; feature: human-associated habitat; material: faeces | place: China | collected 2012
GTCTTGACGCAGAAGAAAAGCGACAGTCTCAAGGTTGCTTTCCGCCTCCATCTCGATAGTTTGCAGCTCAAATCAGAGCAACAGCTGGTTTTCACTCCGCTTATCGCCGGAGAAGATACCATCGCCCTGAATCCCATCATCATCAATGGCAAAAACCAGAGCATCAGATACCTGCGCAAAAGCAGCAGTCTGAAAAACAGCCAGGCATTGGTTGTGAGACGCAAGAATGATACCGAGCAACAGGTGCTCTTCTCCCAGACCCTTCCCTACAAGAAGTGGATGAAGGCTTTCAACCTCTCCATGACGGAAGACCTCTGCGGATGCGGCAACCTGATGGATCAGGATACCACGCTGATGGCTAACATCCAGCCGACACCGAGAATCAGTCGCGACCATTACGTGAAGCCAAAGGCTGAAGCCATCAAGGTGAGAGCCGAAAAGGGTGAAGCTTACCTGAGCTTCAAGCTCAACAAGAGCGATATCCTTGCCGACTTCCGTGAGAATGCAACTGAGTTGGGAAAGATTACATCCACCATCGACCTCGTGAAGAACGACAAGGATGTGAGCATCACCAATATCGATATTCATGGCTATGCGTCGCCAGACGGTCCTTACGACAACAACGTGCGACTCGCCAACAATCGTGCGGCTGCCCTGCGCAATTATGTATGCAACCTCTACACCATCGATAATAAGCTCTTCACCTATCACGCCACCCCAGAAGACTGGGAGGGATTCAAGAAGAAGGTGGAAGCAAGCAACTTAGCCGATAAGTCTGCCATCCTTGCCGTTGCCAACTCATCATTGGCACCCGATGCAAAGGACCAGAAAATCAAGAAGCTTTATCCGGCTAGCTATCGCTACATCATGAGTGAGATTTATCCTCGTTTGCGCCACAGCGACTATACGGTAACCTATACCGTTCGTCCTTTCGACATTGAGGAGGCAAAGGTAATCTTGAAGACCAAGCCTCAGCAGTTGTCATTACAGGAAATGTATCTAGTGGCACAGACCTATGAGCCTGGTTCTCCAGAGTTCAACGAGGTATTTGATATTGCCGTCCGTCTCTTCCCTGATGATGAGACCGCCAATCTCAATGCCGCCTGCACAGATTTGCAGAAGGGCGACCTTGTAACTGCCGAGAAGCATCTTGCCAAGGCAGGAAACTCGAAGGAAGCTGAGCGCATCAGAAAGATTTACGGGGAAATGAAGGCGGAGCTATAATAGTAAATTGAAATAATTAAATTAATAAATTAACAACTTTAACATAAATGATTATGCGATTAAAGAATTTATTTGGAATGGCAGCTATGCTCGCTTTAGCAGCAAGCTGCAGTGAGAATGAACTCGTGGAAAGCGGTGGCACTTCCCAAGCTGGTACAAGTTATGCAGCTTTCAACATCGTGCTGCCTACAACTAACAGCACACGTGCTGACGGCGACCCGACTTATAATCATGGTGATGCTGAGGAGTACAAGGTAAACAACGGCACCATCCTTATCTTCCAAAAGACAGGTACAGAGTACGCTTTTATTGAGAAAGCAACATTGGATTTAGGTACATGGTCTAATCCCCCAGCTACGCCTGATGGTATTACAACAGAAGCCAAAGTAACAGCACAGCTTAAGAGTGTTAGTTCTGCAGCTACGAGCGATTACTATGCACTGGTGCTTCTTAACAATAATAATGCGGTTTCTACGCCAACAAGCGGCAAATATAGTACATGGAACAATGCTGCTCAGGCCAAGACAGTAAAAGACCTGATTGGTGAAAGCAAGGATAATTTCCTGATGACCAATGCAGCTTTAAAAGGCGATAATCCTTTTAATACACTCGTAAAGATTGATAAAACCAAAATTTATGCTACAAAGGATGCCGCTGCAGGAGGAGATGCTGCTGCTGAAATCTATGTACAGCGTGCTGTAGCCAAGGTAACTGCCAAGGTGGGAACAGGTACTGGTATCAGTGGTAACACGGTTAATGTTAAAGGGTCAACAACAGATGCGGTAGAGTTCAACAAATGGGCCTTGGACGTTACCAACAAGAAGACTTTCCCTGTGCAGAACATCAGCACACTTGATGAAGGCATTTGGAAGTTTGCAAAAAATACTGTAAATTATACAGTTGGTAAACAGAACCGTCTCTTCTGGGCAATTGACCCTAACTACAATAACGGTGATTTGAATCTTGATGATGAGAAAGAGAAAGGTAATAAAGCACGTGAGGAAAACTTCAACAAAGTTATAGCTGCCGATATCACTAACGATATGGGCACAAGCGACTATTGCTTGGAGAACACCTTCGACCTAACCAACCAGAAGCAGGGTCAGACCACACGTGTTGTGTTCAAAGCTACATATAAAGTAAACAATGCTGCCGCTACATTCCACAAGATTGGTAACAACAGAGAAATCATGAGCAGCGAAACACTTGCGGGTAAAATCAAAGCTGCTGCTCAGGAAATTTATAATGCTACAGGTGCTACAGGTGAAATCGTTGTAAGTTTGGGTAGTATTGGTACTACAGCAAGTGCTAAGCACATGGTGGCAGTAGAAAACATCAAGGTAAAGGTCGGGGCAACAGAAACTCAACTTGCTGCAGCTACAGAATACGGCGTTGACAAGAAGTTGACAGGTACTCAGATTGTAAAAGCAGTGAACGATAACCTTGGTTTGACAACAGATGCAGGTATCAGTACTTACCCTGGTGGAGCCACCTACTACATTGCCCGTATCAAGCACTTCGGTGATACCTATACTCCTTGGAAATCTGGTGACCCTGCATACGGTGCAGATACCAATAACAGCAGATGGCTCGGCCGTTACGGTGTTCTCCGCAACAACTGGTATGAGCTTCAGGTTAATTCTGTAAGCGGTCCTGGTTATCCAACAATTCCACCTGTGAAGCCTAGCACTCCAGATGATGAGAGCGAGAACTACATCAGCTGTACCATCAAGATTCTTGACTGGGCTAAGCGTGTGCAGGACATAGATTTGTAAAAAATAGGAATCAGTTTAGTTAATAAAAAATATAATTCCGTAAGAACCTTACACAGGTAGTGGGACTTATGACTGCCTGGAGCTCCAGGCAGTTACCCGCTACGGTGTAAAGTAGTAACAACGAAACAATAAATTAATAATAAACAATCAGATTATGGCAAAGAAAATGATTTTCGGCTGGTATGATTGCATGAAGGCTGGACTGCTGAGTTTGCTTGCCTGCTGCCTCTTGGGTAGTTGCGACGGGCTGATGCACGATGACCTGCCTCCTTGCGAAACAGGTGCCTACCTGCACTTCGTCTACGACTATAACATCCAGCGCGCCGACATGTTCAACGACCATGTGGGTGGGTTAGTTGTCTTTGTTTACGATGAAAACGGCAAGTTTGTCACCAGACAAGAGGCTGCCAACAGCAGTGCAATCATTTTCTTGTCTATAATTCCGGTTTTTGCTTCATAAGTAGAGTGTTGGCCTGTCAGTAGATTCAGTCGCTCCACCCGATCACCTACAATCAAGACCTCTTCCGGTGTAAGCGGATAAAACTGAGTCCACCCATATTTATGCCCAATCTTAGCCTCCCAAAGCAATTTCCCATCTTTCATCTGTATAGCCTTGAGCTTTTTCTGGTTATTACCATATCCCAATACAATACCCAGTGAATCATCAAGGTATGCAGGAGACAATGTCAACTTCCACAATGGTTCCATAGTTACAGTATCAATCAGGGAAAGTTTGGCAAATCTATTTTTCAAAATACCCCACCGGGTATAGCTTACCTTGGTATAAGGAAAATCCATTTCCCACTCCCACTCTTTCCGCATGGTATGCAAATTATACAAAGCAAACTGCCCTTTATTTTTGAGCGATTTCGGATATTTGTCCCAATCGGGAGAAGTAATCAGCAACTTCTTCCCATCAGGAGAAAGAGTAAACGATTCGATATAGCGATGGAAAGAAAAAGCTGCTGCCTTCAGTTCCGTTCCATCCGATTTCACACCTACCGATACAGTATCACACTGGGCATACAAGGTCGTAATACTTCCCCAAAGCCACAAAAGAAGCAATATAGAATATTTCATAAGTAATTAGATTAAAAATAGATACAGTCGGGAGAAGGTTAAAACAGATATGTACCACCTCCAAACTGTATCAGTTATAACTTAGGTTTATTGAGGTAAAGTGACTGGGAATAAATCATTAGGACGATGTTCCCGACGAATAATATCCTTCATACGTTCTACCAAATCAGGATGTTGTGCTGCCACATCATGGTCTTCATGGATATCCTCAGCCAAATTATACAGATAAGGAGTACCTTGCTTCACCACCAGTTTCCAGTCTCCCATACGTACTCCAATCTGGTCTGTTTCATGAAATTCCCAATACAGAAAATCATGCTGTTTCTGGTTATTATTGTTTCCCAGCAGAGTAGGAGCGAAAGAAATTCCGTCGAAACAATCACCTTCTAACTTCTTATTCAGATATTTTTTAGGAAATTTTTTATCACCTATCAGTTCGCAGAAGGTAGGCATTACATCGTAAAAAGCCAACTGATGATCATTGACTACACCTGCCGGAACATGTCCCGGCCATCGCACAATAAATGGTACGCGAATTCCTCCTTCATGACACTGTCGCTTCAGTCCACGCAACTTTCCGTCTCTTCCAAAGAATTCCGGATCGGCTCCTCCTTCTTCGTGAGGTCCGTTATCACTACTGAATATAACCAGAGTATTCTCGTCCAAACCCTTTTCTTTCAGCTTTGCCAAAATCTCTCCTACATATGCGTCAAGACGTGTAATCATACCAGCAAACTCGGCATGTGTATGTACTACCGGATTATAGCGAGAACCTTCACTTCCTCCCCAAGTCTTGTCTTCAAAGAATTTTTCCTTATAGTGCTTCAAAATAGAATCATTAGGCTGTGCCAACTCTGCATGAGGAAGTGTATAGGTAAAGAATCCATAAAAAGGCTGTGTACCATCTTGCTTGTCGAGCCATTCCAAGGCTTCCCGGTGAATCATATCTGCCGAATATTGGGGACGTTTCTTATATTCGTCACCATACATCGGATACTGAATATTCTCATCCATCACCACCCGAATTGTAGCTGTATCTCCCTTCGACTTGCTATAACGGTTCAGAAAGTTGGGATAATACAAATGTGCCTGAAACTGACAAATAAAGCCATAATACTCGTCTATTCCACGTTTGTCCGGAGTAGAACTGGAGCCTTCATATCCTCCAGCCCATTTGCCGAACATACCGGTTGTATAACCGTTTTTCTTCATGATTTCGGGCAAAATGATATGTCCTGGATCGTACGGTTCCTGCCCCACTAATGTATACTCATCGTTATTGCCATACTTCATCATAGGTACATCTTTCCAGTATTCTCTGTTTCCACGTACATGTCCGTGGCCGGAATGTTGGCCTGTCATCAGAGAAGCACGCGAAGGAGCACTCACCGGACTTCCGGCATAGGCTTGTGTAAAGCGCATACCTTCCTGAGCCATACGGTCTAAGTGAGGAGTAGAAATATACTTCTGTCCATAGCAACCTAAGTCGCCATAGCCCATGTCGTCACAAAGAATAAAAATAATATTGGGCTTAGAAGGTTTGTCGGCTGCGTGAATACCTGGGGATGCAGCAGCCAAAACACCTGCACTTACAAATAAAGAACGATAATTCCACATCATACGATAGATTTAAGCATATTAACAAACAAATATGCCGGTTCTTCCTGCTACTATCAGCAAAGAAGAACCGGCATCAATCTTTTTTATTTTCTATTACGATCTATGTCTTTCAACAACTCGTCGACAGCAGCTTTCAATTGTGTATCTTCTCCTTTGACAATGGTTTCAGGAGTATTCAATACATATACATCCGGCTCAAGTTGTGTATTTTCCAAATAACTGCCATCAGGCAAACGATAACCTACTACCGGTATACCAAATACCAGACTACGATCCTGCAAGGTAACCCAATTCACACTGGTCATTGTTCCCGGTACAGGTGCTCCAACAAGTTTACCCAACTTCTGGTGACTATACACCCAAGGGGTACCATGTGCATTGGAATAGTTGGCCTCACACTGCAGCATGATAGAAGGTTTATTCCAACGGCGACTCGGCATATCACAGGCTTCACGTCCACGTACTACCTGAGTAAAATATTTCTTACCGCTGAACAGTACTTCAATATCTTCGTGCAAACGGCCACCTCCATTGAAACGAGTATCAATTACAATGCCTTCGCAGTCGTTGTATTTACCCAAAATATCCGAATACACAGTACGGAAACTTTCATCGTCCATCGACTCGATGTGTACATAACCCAAACGACCGTTCGACCATTTTTCTACATCTGCCGCACGCTGTTTCACCCAACGCTTGTAAAGCAAAGAAGAGAATGCACCGTTAGAAATAGGTTTCACCACTTCTTCCCAACGCGATTTGGTTTGTGGATCATACAAAGAAACCAATACTTTCTTTCCACCCTTACCATTGAGCAACAGTGTATAATCCATACCTTCCTTGATTTCTTCTCCATCGATCTTTTCAATGATAACTCCAGCCTTTACCTTCGATGTACTACGGTCGAAAGGAGATTTCTCTACCACTTCTGCCACACGCAATCCGTTGCCTGTATAGCCCCAGTCGTACAGCAAGCCTAAATTAGCTGTTGCCTCACCAGGAAGAGAAGCTGAATAACGTCCACCGGTATGAGATACGTTCAGCTCACCCAGCCACTCGCTCAAAAGTTCGGCAAAGTCATAGTTATTGTTGATATGAGGCAGGAACTTACGATATGCAGCAGCCATAGCATCCCAATCTACTCCATGCATGTCGGTTCTGTAAAAACGTTCCTTTTCTTCCTTATATACATAATCGAACATATATTCACGTTCGGCAGCCAAGTCCATCTTCATCTGTGCCTTAAAAGAAATCGGCTTCAGTTTTTCGGATGCACTATCCATTTTTTTCATCGAACTGCTGCTGATGATAAAGATATTCTTTCCGTCCTTATCAGTCTCCATGAAGGCAGCATCCGAATCCATCTTATGCAGCAGACTGGTATTACCTTTTCTTAATTCCAGTTTCCACATATCAAATCCTCCTTCGAAGGCAGACAGATAATACAGGTCTTCTCCATCTTTGGAAAGGATAGCCGATGCAAGACTTGAAGAGTTAGGAGTCAGGCGTACGATACGGTCTTCGATACCATCCAGTTCCACCACAACAGACTTCGGTTCTTCTTTCTTGTCATTCTCTTCTTTCTTATCTTTCTTCTTGTCCTTGTCTTCCTTCTTTTCTGCAGCTTTCTTCTGTTCGGCTTCCAGCTCTTTCTGCAATTCGTAATCCTCCTTGCTGAGACGGAACTTATCGTATGCATCCCGATTCATGAATACCATCATTACGTCATCCAGCGAACCCCATGAAGCATGGTTACGCATACCATAACGTTCGGTAGTAAAGAGTAAGGCATTTCCATCCATTGCCCACTTAGGAGAACCGCTGGTATACCCACTATTAGTAAGATTTACAATCTGACCTTTTCCATCAGCACTTACGATACCTACATCCGAATACGGGTCATGCTTGTTGCCGATAAACTCCAAAGCAAACCATTTTCCATCCGGAGACCATGAATAGTCGAATGGATAAGAACGAGTATACCAAGTAGAACCGTCTGTTATCTGACGTACCTTTTTACTCTTCAGGTTTACCACCATCAAACGGGAACGGTCTTCAATGAAAGCCACTTCCTTACCGTCTGGAGAGAACTGAGGAGCGGTACGTTCCACCTTATCAGAAGGGAGCAATGCTTCTTCTTCAATCAGTGTTGCATTAGGGAAGTTGAGATCTTCTTCACGGGTAATCTTGGCAAGATACAATCCTTTCTTTCCGCCTCGCTCACTACAATACACCAAAGTACGGTTATCTGCTCCGAAAGAAACTCCACTTTCCGCTTCCGGAGTATGTGTAATCTGTTTGGTAGTACCATATTCTACAGAAGTTACAAACACCTCTCCACGTACAATAAAGGCTACCTGCTTTCCATCGGGAGAAGGAGTAGCTGCAGTAATACCCCTTGTCATGTTCAACATCACCGGAATATCCTCATCATCACGGGTAACGTTAATTTTTACCTTTTGAGGTTTCGCTCCTGTTGCCTGTGTATAGATTTCACCATCGTATGTATAGCAAAGCATCCCATTTTCCGCAACCGACAGAAAGCGAACCGGATGTGTCTTGAAAGAAGTTACAGCCTGTACTTTCTCCGGAGTTTCCAAAGCAAACTGATATACATTGAACGAACCATTATTACGTTCGCTCAAAAAGTATACATCTTTTCCGTTTGGTACAAATACCGGTTCACGGTCTTCACCTGCACGCTTCGTCAGATTAGTATGAGAACCAGTCTTTACATCATATTTCCAGATATCACGTGTAACAGAAGAAGTATGATGCTTACGCCACTTGTCTTCGTATCCTTTACAATCCTGATACAAGAAGAAATCTCCAGTCGAAGCAAAAGAAACCATTTCGGCAGGTGTACCCAATACTTGCTGTACAGCTCCTCCTGCGACAGGAACCTTATAAAGCTCTGTCATTGCCGCAGTAGGAAATAAAGCACTCGTTGCCGGATCCTGAATAGAAGCCGAGAACAATATATACTTACCGTCAGGAGTAAATGAAGACGGAGTTTCAGCAGCAGAATGAGTCGTCAGACGCTTTGCAGAACCTCCATTGGCCGACATGATAAAGATATCGCTGTTTCCATAGCGGTTGCTTGAAAATGCGATTTGCTTTCCATCCGGCGACCACACCGGATTTTCTTCATAAGAATCCTGAGTAGTCAATTGAACAGCTTCCCCTCCTTTTGTACTAACTTTATAAATATCACCTTTGTAACAAAATACTATTTCCTGACCATTAGGAGAAATACGCACATCACGCATCCATAGCGGAGTAGTAGCAAAACCTGCCACACCGCTTGCCCCCAATGCAAGACAGACTAACAATTTCTTCATATAATTCTTTGATTAATTGACAGACAAAGATAATGATTCTACCTTAGCCACGAAAAAAAGTGAAAAATTATTTGGAGCATATAATACAAAACATTTATCTTTGCAACGCTTTCTAAGGAAAGTGAATTTAATGTTTGGACTATGGTGTAATGGTAGCACAACAGGTTTTGGTTCTGTTTGTCCAGGTTCGAATCCTGGTAGTCCAACGCTGAAAGCTCTGAAATTTTTTTCAGAGCTTTTCTTTTTATATACTCTGTGCTATTTATTCTCCCCACAGCATCTCCGATTCATTTCAACTCTCTACTATCCAGATTTTACAACTTCACTGTGTAGATTCTTTCACCTATTCTGTAGAAAAACTCTACAATACTTTTCCTGTATACCTTGATAAAACCCATTAAAACCCCTATTCCCGTTTGGCCTGAAATTTGAACTATTGTTTTATGCTAAAGATAAAACATTATGAAGACAATTTTCAGAATCAAGATTTTGCTTGCTATACTGATTAGTCTCTGCTATCAGCCATTGCTTGCACAGAACAAGGAAATCAAAGGAATTGTAACTTCCGCAGAAGACGGTGAGCCGCTTATCGGTGCTACAATCTCTGTAAAAGGTAACGAAGCACAAGGTGTAGTAACCGACATTGAAGGGAAATATATACTTCAAATCCCGAATTCGGACTGTACACTGGTAGTTGCGTACCTAGGAATGAAAACTCAAGAACTGAAAGCCCCCAGCAGCGGCATATTAAACATCAGCCTGGAAGCTGAATCCATGAATTTGGACGAAGTGGTAGTAACCGGATACGGGAACTTCTCCAAATCCTCCTTTACCGGTTCGGCAAATACACTCCGCGCAGATATGATGAAGAACATTCCTGTAATGACCGTGGAACAAAAGCTGCAAGGTATGACTACCGGTGTCAATATTACCAGCAGTTCCGGACAACCGGGTGCCAATCAAAGTATCCGTATCCGTGGTATGGGTTCTTTCAATGCTTCACAAGAACCTTTATTTGTAATCGACGGAGTTCCTGTAACATCAGGTAGCCTCAGTACTGGAGGGGCCGATGCAGCTTATATGAATAACTCCAAAACCAATATCATGAGTACACTGAACCCGTCGGATATTGAAAATATTACCGTCATCAAGGATGCAGCGGCAGCTTCACTCTACGGTTCACGAGCAGTCAATGGAGTAATTCTTATCACTACCAAACAGGGAAAAGCAGGACGAACTCAAGTTTCACTGAACATTGCCGGAGGTTTTTCGGATGCTGCTGTCGACTTCAGACCGACTTTAAGCGGTGACCAACGATACGAACTGCTATACGAAGGCTTGTACAACTATGCACTCGACAAACAAATGAAATCGCCTTCGGAATATGCCGGACAGGAAATAGGCAAATACGCTTATGTTCCTGAACTGGGATATACCGACTGGAGGAAAGAACTGCTCCGCACAGCCATACATCAAAATTACGAAGCTTCTGTTTCGGGAGGAAACGAACGCACTACTTTCTATGCTTCATTAGGTTATAACAGTCAGGAAGGTTTGGCAAAAAATTCCAGCCTCGACCGCTATTCAGCACGATTGAATACTTTCGCAGAAAGTAGGAAAATACGGAGAAGTAGGAGCTAACGTAATGTTTACTCAGATGAATCAGGAAATGAACGAAGAACGAGGTTCTTCCATCAATCCATTCCTTGATGTAGCCATGCTCATGAACCCCTCCATGACTATAAGAGACAAAGACGGGAATTATGTAGGAGCTTATCCCGGCACAACATTGAATCCTTTACGGGATATCCTTACCGACTATAACCGTACACGCATGACCCGTATGTTTTCTACAGGTTATGCCAGCATCGAACCCCTCAAAGGACTGAAACTAAAAGAAACTTTAAGTTACGACTATACCATTCAGAAGGATTCACGATACTTCAACCCACTGAGTGCCGCCGGCCCTAAAAGCGGAAGCGATGCACAGACTTCCAAAGGATTTATTGAATACGGAAAACTGATTTCTTCCACTTCGCTGAACTATGTACATACGTTCAACTATAAACATCATCTGGATGTACTGGCAGCATACGAAATAGAAAGTTATCAGACAGATAAAGCTTCGGGAGAGCGTTCTCGCCTTCCGTCGAACAGCAATCTGGTAGAACCGGACAATGCTTCTGTATTGAACAGCTTTATTTCGTCTACCCAGGCATACAGAATGCTATCGTATCTCTCTCGTCTGAATTACGATTACGACGACCGTTACTACATTGCCGGAAGTTTCCGTCGGGACGGAAGCTCACGTTTGTCACCCAAAAACCGTTGGGGCAATTTCTGGTCTGTATCCGGTATGTGGCATTTAAGCAACGAATCGTTTATGAAACCAATCAAACACATTCTAAGTGATGTGAAAATCAGAGCTTCTTATGGTGTAAACGGAAATCAACCCGGTTCTTTATACGGATACATGGGATTATACACCTACGGCCAAAGTTATATGGGTGGATTTGGTTCTTATGAATCGTCGCTGGCTAATCCGAATCTGAAATGGGAAAAAAACTACAATCTGAATATCGGACTGGATTTAGCCTTCCTTAGCCGTATTTTCCTGAGCATAGAATATTATAACCGCGATACCAAAGACTTGCTTTACAGTCTTCCTATCAGTGCCACAACCGGATTTACCAATTATCTGAGTAATGTAGGGCAACTGAATAACAAAGGAGTAGAGCTTGAACTACGTACTATCAACTTTGCAACTCCACATTTCAACTGGAGTACCGTCCTTAATTTAAGCCATAACTCGAACAAGATTATTTCCTTGAACGGCCAATTGGAACAATCTATCGAAGGTACCTGGTTCATACACAAGGTAGGATTGCCATATCACACATTTTATGTGAAAGAGTTTGCCGGTGTAGATCCTCAAAACGGAGATGCACTCTATTACACCAATACTCTGAATAAAGACGGTTCTTACAGCAGAGAAATCACCAACGATATCAGCAAGGCACAAGCTATCCCATACAAGTCTGTGAATCCTAAGATATCGGGCGGTCTGACCAACATATTAAATTATAAGCAACTGGATTTAAGTTTTACACTTACTTATTCACTGGGAGGATATTCGTTCGACAAACTGGGAACTTACATTGAAAACGGAACAACCAACATATACACTTCGAAGTATAATCTTCCTGCTTATGCTATGGACCGTTGGCAGAAACCCGGCGACCAGACAGATGTTCCCCGCTTTGTTTACAACCAGTCGGCAAGCGACAACAATTCCTCACGCTATATCCACAGCACCGACCATTTGCGTCTCAAGAACCTGACTTTGGGATATACTCTACCTCGAGAGTGGACCAGAAAAGTAATGGTAAATAAAGCCCGTTTCTATTTCTCGGGAAGCAACCTGCTGACCTGGGCAAAATGGAAACAATACGATCCGGAAACTCCTGTCAACGGAGAGGTATTCTGTGAGGCACCTCCCATGCGTACTTTTAGCTTTGGTGTACAACTGACTTTCTAAACTCTATTTTAATACTGAATGTTATGAAAAAATTTTATACTTATATACTCATTCTGATGACTCTCGGAAGTTCCTCTTGCTCCGAGAGTTGGCTCGACTTAGACCCGTCGACTTCTATCCAAACTCCGGAGGCTATCCGGACATTGGAGGATGCACAAAGTGCCTTGAACGGAATTTATCGTCTGGCTTCTGCCCACAGCTACTATGGGGATAACTACCTGTATTATGGAGATTGCAGGGCAGAAGATGTACAGGCCCGCGAAAGCAAAGGAGCCGGACGACGTGTATCTCCTTATTATGAATACAATGTACTGGCAAGTGATAACTTCAACATTACCCTGGTATGGAATCAGGCTTACAAAGTAATACGCCAGACCAATAATCTATTGTATTATATCGAACAGGGAAATGTAAAGACCAGTGATACCCAATCGCTAAACCGTATCAAATCGGAAGCATTGGCCATGCGCGGACTGGCTTTATACGACCTGACACGTCTTTTCGGTATGCCTTACAGTTACGATAACGGCGCTTCGCTTGGAGTGCCTATCGAAACGACTATCACCGACCAGACTCATCAGCCAAAGCGGAATACAGTAGCAGAATGTTATAAACAAGTGATTGAAGACCTCAGCAACTCATTGTCCGGATTGAGCACAGAAAAAGCAGACGGATTCTTAAATTACTGGGCCGTACAAGGTCTGCTCTCCAGAGTATATCTGAATAAAGGAGATAACGAATCCGCTTATACAGCTGCTACCGATGTTATTGAAAACAGCAAACAACTTTATCAACTGTACTCGTACGAAGAGTATCCTAATGTATGGGGCAAAGACTTCCAGTCGGAATCATTATTCGAATTTTATTTTTCACTCACAGAACCTTCCGGCGGATCGGGAGGAGAAGGTGCTCCCATGGTGTATGCCAACGAAGCCAAAGTAGACTGGAACAATCTGATACTGACAAAAGCTTATTTGGATTTACTGAACGAAGATCCGAATGACATCCGGCACTGTCTGACACAAGCTTCCGTCATTTCCAACAATGAAGGTCTTCCTGAAGCTGCCCGTTCGGAAAAAGTCTATCTGACTAAATACCCGGGAAAAAGCGGCGACCCAAGAGACAATAACCTCTGTATTGTACGCTTATCCGAAATCTATCTGAATGCAGCAGAAGCAGGTTTCAAGCTGGGTGGAGATAAATCCTCCAAAGGCAGAGAGTATCTTAACGAAATCGTAAGCCGTCGTACCAATCCGGCAAAGACTGTAGAAGCAGCAGAATTTACATTGGAAAGAATCTTGAAAGAACGACGCAAAGAACTGGTAGGAGAGGGGTTGGCTCTTTACGACTATACCCGAAATAAACTGACCATCAAGCGGGAAGGCGGATGGCATCTGAACACAATCAAGGATGCACAAGCCAACAGTATTGCTCCCAACGATTTGCGTCTGGCATTGCCTATTCCACAAACGGAAATAGATGCAAACCCTAATATGCAGCAGAATCCACGATAAGATATTGTTGAAAGGTGATGACTGTATAATAAAGTTTTCATTCAGGGCCGGCTTCGGATATGAAGTCGGCTTTTTTTATGCCATACAAGAAGAGAAATAAATTGCAATCTACTTGTATGCAAAATAAAGAAGAGCAGATAGCTGTAGCTTCATCTGCTGCCATAAGCAACAAAGTGTAATCCGCGCCGTCGGCTGTACGGCCAGCGACGCGGATTACAAAACCAACGACGACGATTGTACATCCGACGTCGTCGATTATAGAAAAAGACAAGTATAACAAACAATTTTTACTGGAGCAGACAAAGGCTTTTACTCCAAAAACATACCTCTTTTTCTTTCTATAAGCAGATTACTTTACATTCTCATCAATCCATACATGAGTAATTTCCACTACATACATTTTATGGAAATTACCATGTCCTTCGCCATACCAGCGATCTATCAGTTCCTTATCGAAAAACAATTCAGGCTTAATCATATCGGCATACAGCTTTTTACATTCAAAGACAAGACGAGCCTGTTCGAATGTTACATTGCCTTCTTCTGTAATATAAGGTTTCAATCCGGTTGCTGCTACCTTATCCACATTTCTTCCCGACTGAAATCCACAAACCTTGTGAATATCTTTGTGTTCTTCTCCCAAGAAGGACAAAGTCAGCGTATCCTGCTGTTCTATAAATTCATAAGTATAACGCTCCGGACGGATAAAAACAAAAGCTACCGGCTTGTTCCATAACCATCCTGTACCACCCCAGCTTGCTGTCATGGTATTAAACTTCTCTGGTGTTCCGGCTGTAACCAGCATCCACTCTTTTCCTATTGTCTGAAACAGATTATCTGTCAGTTCCGTTGCTTTTATTTCTTTCATATCTTCAGTATTTGTGATAAAAACTAACTTACAAAAGTAAGAAAAATAACGTATCTTTGCCTTGTAAATAGAAAGGTATAATCAAAAAAAGAAAGGACTTGACTGTGGCAAAAGATACTGATGTTGTATTGACTCCTATGATGAAACAATACTTCGACCTGAAAGCCAAGCATCCGGATGCAATCATGTTGTTCCGGTGTGGTGACTTTTACGAAACTTACTCGGAAGATGCAGTGGCAGCTGCCGATATCTTAGGAATCACACTGACTAAACGTGCCAACGGACAAAGCAAAACAGTGGAAATGGCAGGATTTCCACATCATGCACTCGATACATATTTACCCAAACTGATTCGTGCCGGAAGAAGAGTAGCCATCTGCGACCAGCTGGAAGACCCGAAAACCACCAAGAAACTGGTGAAAAGAGGTATTACCGAACTGGTTACACCGGGAGTAGCCATCAGCGACAATGTCTTGTCGTACAAGGAGAACAACTTCCTTGCAGCTGTACACTTCGGGAAAACCGCATGTGGAGTAGCATTTCTTGATATCTCCACCGGAGAGTTCATGACAGCCGAAGGTCCTACTGATTATATAGACAAACTTCTGAATAATTTCGACCCGAAAGAGGTTTTGTTCGAACGGGGTAAAAAACCAATGTTCGAAGGAAATTTCGGCAACAAATTCTTCACATTCGAACTGGATGACTGGATTTTTACAGAAACTTCCGCCCGCGAAAAACTGTTGAAGCACTTCGAAACCAAGAATCTGAAGGGATTTGGAGTAGAACAGTTGAAAAACGGTATCATCGCTTCGGGAGCAATTCTCCAGTATCTGGATATGACACAGCATTACCAGATAGGACATATCACTTCACTTTCCAGAATAGAAGAAGACTCTTATGTACGTCTGGATAAGTTTACAGTACGCAGTCTGGAACTGATTGGAAGTATGAACGAAGGAGGTACGAGCTTGCTCGATGTCATCGACCATACCATCAGCCCTATGGGAGCACGTATGCTGAAACGATGGATTGTATTCCCCTTGAAAGATGTAAAACCTATCAACGAACGGTTGGATGTGGTAGAATATTTCTTCCGAGAACCGGAGTTCAAGGATTTTATTGAAGAAAAAATGCATCTGATAGGCGACTTGGAACGTATCATTTCGAAAGCCGCAGTAGGACGTATTTCTCCACGTGAAGTGGTACAGCTTAAGATTGCACTCCAAGCCATAGAGCCGATAAAAAATGCCTGTCTGAATGCGGATAACGAAAGCCTTCGTCGCATTGGAGAGCATCTGAATCTGTGTACTTCCATCCGCGACCGGATTGCCAAAGAGATAAAGAACGATCCGCCTTTACTGATTAACAAAGGAGGTGTTATTGCAGACGGGGTAGACGAGGAGTTGGACGAATTGCGCCGCATCTCTTATTCCGGAAAGGATTATTTGCTTCAGATACAGCAACGGGAAATAGAGCAGACAGGTATTCCCAGCTTGAAAATAGCATACAACAATGTATTCGGTTATTACATAGAGGTACGCAACACTCATAAAGACAAGGTTCCTGCAGAATGGATTCGTAAGCAGACTTTGGTGAATGCAGAGCGTTACATTACCCAGGAACTGAAGGAGTACGAAGAAAAAATATTAGGAGCGGAAGATAAAATACTAATCCTTGAAAACCGCCTCTATACAGATCTGGTCATGGCATTGGCCGAGTTTGTTCCAGCCATCCAGATTAATGCTAATCAGATAGCACGGTTGGACTGTCTGCTTTCATTTGCCAGTGTGGCAAAAGCTAACAAATATATCCGTCCGGTAGTAGCCGATGACGATATACTGGATATTCATCAGGGAAGACATCCGGTAATCGAGAAGCAATTGCCTTTAGGAGAGAAATACATTGCCAACGATGTATATCTTGACACAGAAGAGCAGCAGATAATCATTATTACGGGTCCGAATATGGCCGGTAAATCGGCTTTACTCCGACAGACGGCTCTGATTACATTAATGGCACAGATTGGCTGCTTTGTTCCTGCGGAAAGTGCTCACATCGGACTGGTCGACAAAATCTTCACCCGTGTAGGGGCCAGCGACAATATCTCGGTGGGAGAGTCTACTTTCATGGTAGAGATGAACGAAGCTGCGGATATTCTCAACAATCTGTCACCACGTAGTCTGGTGCTTTTCGACGAATTGGGTCGCGGTACCTCTACTTACGACGGTATTTCCATTG
>OGXG01000779.1_pt1 | contig 17148 bp, 17 predicted proteins | sample 1576251 | NCBI WGS metagenome assembly OGXG01 (sample SAMEA3541533, study PRJEB24748) | human gut metagenome | biome: human gut; feature: human-associated habitat; material: faeces | place: China | collected 2012
AATGGGTGTTCTTGATAATGAAAGTCGTGATGCCTTGATGGAAGAATATTTTCCACAATTGGCAGAACAAACTATTTTGCTTTGTACGACCTCTGAAATCAGAACAGACAGCGACTACATCAAACTGGAACCGTTTATTTCCAAAACCTATACACTTCATCGCAATGTAGAAGCACAGAATACTACGGTTGAAGACGGTTATTTTGGTTTAACTCTTAATCAGTAAAAGAAATGAGCATCATAAATTTTTCAAATACGCGCCAGATGGAAGGATTGTTTGATGCAATCAATCCAATCAAGGAACTGATTGAATCAAAAATCAATCTTTCCAGAACGGCTGATCGGGAGAAACGTATAAACTTGAATCAGAATAAAGTAATGCGTATCTGCTTCATCGTGGGACTAAGCTTGCCTACAAAGCGTTCCATAGATGATTACAAGGACATACAATTGTCTGTGTCATCCATAAGAATTACTCCCAGTTTTTTCACAATGCACGATTTAAGCACCTTATATTCGGCATTGTTAAAACTAAGATATGCAGACTTGAACATTGATTGGACTCAAAACGCTACTCTTTCTCGAATTATCGCAGCAGAAATGCTTCGTGGACGTGACTATCTGATGTCTGACAACAATCTGGATTCCTTCTTATACGCAATGAACAACAAAGTAGCCATGGCAAAAGATATTCCAGTCCTGAATCTTCTGATTGGTAACTATGGCGATGAAGAAATGGAAGCGACTTTGGATATAAACAGTCGTTCCATTACCAACTCACAGATTATCATTGCGGGAGCTACAGGATCTGGAAAGACCAATTTGCTGGCTGTTTTGATTCAGCAATTCAGAATGTTATCCACAGAATCACAATATCCTGTGAACTTCCTTTTGTTTGATTACAAAGGAGAGTTCAGCGATATACAGAATAATCATTGGTTATCTCTCTTCGACGTGGATCGTTCTTGTATTCTGGATCCATTGACACAGCCATTGCCTTTTACTCCATTTAAGGATTTCACTGGGCGTTCTATCAATGAAATCAACCTGTACTCTACTGAAATGTCTTCAGCCTTATGCTCTATAGACCGAGTAAGTGCGAGTGCCAACATGAACAACCGCCTTAGTGAAGCTATTGTAGAAGCCTATAAATCAACAAATGGAGCCCCTATTTCATTTGAATTAATGCTGAAATGCTATCAATCACGAATGAAAGATGCAAATAATGATGATAGTATTTCTTCTGTTCTGAAACAATTGGTTAATGCGCACATCTTTGAATCAGAAGATAAAGTTTCCTTGATTGATGACAGCTACATCATCAAGATGGACGGATATCCCAAAGATGGACCTATAGCCAAAGCTATTGTATATTTCTTGATGTCCAAACTTAATAACATTTATGAGTTACTGGATAAGCATGATTCAGCTCTAAAATGGTGGCAACATCGTCATCCAGACCTGCGTAATGATAAGACTGGAATTCCACATAAGTCGCCCAGCCCTCGACAAAACCGGAATAATTTAAAATCGAGCGCACCGGCTCAATCCCGGATTCATAAGTCATGACCGTCTGGTAAAGATGCCCCGGAAATCCCTCGTGTGCAAGCGTTGTAAAATAGGAAATATTTGTAGTGTCCGTTGTTTCATTAATATAAATAGAGTTATGCGAATAATCGTCAATCGGTGCAATCACATAAAATGCCGGGGCAAGATAATCTGCCACGCAGTCGTCAATGTAATTGACGGTGTAACTTGTTTCCGGCGGAGCAGGGAAATCATCCAGCATAACTTCTTTTAAATGGTTTAATGTGGTTGCAGAGTCCGTCGGTGTCAGAGTCGCTTCGGAGGCAAGCTCCCAAAGCTCCGGGTTCTCAGTAGTAAGATCGGAGGATTCCTGCAATACTTTTACCCGCTCATTGGAAATCATATTTTCCAGTGTTTTGACACTCTCGGAAGCACCGGTGTTGTAGGCGAGCAGATATTCATAATACTGTTTTCCTTCCGGGAAATAGCAAAGTCCGTTTTCATTGGTTCCGGAACCTAAAAGGTCTGTCAGTGCAGCGGCAAGATTTTCGTAGGCTGGAAAAATATGTTCGCGGAGCATTTTTTCGTTTTGCAGCCTGTAATGGTCTTTTTCAGACTGGGTCAGACCGGTGAGCTTATCAATCCTTGTGTTAAACGTTTCGATCAGGTAGTGATTGTCGGAATCCGCAATAAAAGCGTTACACTGATCGATAATGTTCTGGCAGGCAAAATCGGACATAAAAAGTCCCGCATCTGCCTTCTCCTTCTCAAAAGAAATGATCTGGTCAAAATATTCATCTGTTAAGGCAAGAAGTTTCAGATAATCTTCCACGTCTTTTTTGCTGTTGAAAGAGTATTCTTCGTACAGGATTGGAAGCTGCGCCTGAACACCGGTCGATGGGCGAAGCAGTTCATCATACAAATACATGTCAGCCATATCCAGCTGCAGTTGGAAATAGTTTTCCAGAATATCATAAGTGAGCTGCTGGTTTAAGGTAAGTTCCGTGTAGGAAAAAGAGCTTAAACCCGACAGGTAATTTTCCAGTCTTGCGTTACTGTCTGACATGGCGTCATTCGAGAGGTCGCCTAAAGTGACAGGGTAATCTGTGATACCATATTTTTCGGGATCAGAGATGGTAAAATGCAGATTGATCGTATTTTCCGTCACCTCCGTCTCAAAAATATCGTTTATAAATTGGTCAAAGGCTTCAATGGTCTCCGGATTTTCTTCGGATATTTCCTGGCTGTATTCAATTGATTCAAAGTGCGCACAACCGGCAAAGAGTGAAACGGCGAGCACCATACACACGGCGGATGATGCGACTTTTTTCTTTGTAAAAATTTTAGAATATCTGTTTTGGTTCAACCTTGCATTACCTCACTTCATATGCTAGAATAAAAGCCTAATTCTATTATATCTAATTAACACATCATATGTAAAGGATTCTCTGAATATGTAGAGAGAGGATGTTCCCAATTAGAAAACAAAAATATAATAAAAAAAGATTCCCCATTGGTATTATTTTAATCATTTTTCTTCTAAACCTGTATTTTGGCTCAAAAATGAATATTTATGCCGCTTCAATACCATTTGAAGGGGAAGGAATTGCGTTTGATTCCGAAGGAAATCTGTGGATGGTCACACACGATAAAGCGGCAGTGACCGGAATCCGTTACACGACACTCGGCTGGACGATCAAGAGATATAACAGTCCGATCGCCGGAAACCAGAGCGTCCGGGTAAAATTAGAGACATATTGTCCGGATAAAGTCGATCCAAATAACCCGGAGTATTTATATGGATATTTTGTGATCCATAAGGAACGGATTTTCCAGAGCATCAACAGCGCGTATCCAGAGTGGGCACAGGAATTATATACGAATGGCGGCACGGTTTATCTGGACGGTATTATGACGGTCACACAAAATGGAGTAAAGCAGGGTTCCATGAGCGAAGGAGGTGCATTGTCCGGCGAGGTGTACACAACATATAGCGGAATTGCAGGAGCAAGAAACTGGAGGGATAAAGAGGGATTAAAAAGCCATTTCGACAAAAGTGTTTATTTCCCGGCAAATCCGGGGATGATCGAAGCACCGGTGGAGGGCGATGAAAACGTGGAGGTTGTCACAGTGACTTCTGGGATCAATATGGACAATCTGTCTTCCGTCAACCGCCTGTGGATTTCATCGGATGAGTTTAATGTGAGCCGTGCCATTCCGTCATCGGAGTGCGTGTCTATCGGCGGAAGCCTGCAAAAATATTATTATCAGGCAACTTATGAACATCATTACGGAACGAGGGCGGTTCCGGTCACAGCAAGTGTGACTTACACACTGACCTGGAATGATGGAAGAACGCATCGGGAACAGGTGACCGTCACGAAAAGTGTGGAAGTTCCAAGAGAGTATTCCTACTGGAAAATCCGCATGATCAATTTGTGCTATCTGAAAAATGCAGAGGTGCGGAACGGAGCATTGCCGGATGGAAACGTGCGGCTGGAAAATCTGTACTACCCGAATGTCACAGTGCAAAAGAATACAGATTCCATGACACTCCCGGAGACAGCCGTTGCGGTGGATGGCGGTGTGGTCGCTGGCGGAACGACCAGACCTGCAATTCCGGATAGTGATATTTTGCCGCTCATAGATAATAAAATAGGTAAAATTATAGTAAAAAATGACGTGTTTTCTGTAGATGGAGAAATATGGATGAATGGAGCTGCCTGCGAGGAGAAAACACCTGTGCCGGTTACCTTATCCGGTGAGCGAAAACAGTCAGTGCAGAAAAATGAGGTTCAGATTCCCGGTGCAACAGCGAATCAGATATACGAATCCACTGGTACGGCAGAATATGCATCTTATTTTTCAGGCGGAATCGAAAATGATGCGATGGTACCTGACGTCAACCCGGTGGCAGTTCATACTCCGGTGGTCTGTGTTGGAATGTCGGGAGACGAGATTGCGTTTAATCAGCAGATTATTCCGACCAAATATAAAAGTCTGATCTTAGGGCGTACATTTACCGTGTCCGTTGGAACAGCCGGAACGCATCTGGGTGAAATGGGCTACGGAACCAGAGATTATCGAAAATATGTGAAGGCAAGACAGGTGAGATTTCCATTTCCGGTCGTCTCGGACGGCAGGCAGATTGCGGCGGACAGCTGGATCACCATTCTGTCTGAGTCCGCTGAATTTTTACTCCCTGTGTCAGTGCCGGAAGGCGATTATGATATTTCATACCGCTTAATTGCGATTAACGCGGAAAAAAATACAACAGAACAGGAATATGCAAACACAGATAAAAACAACTACATAGCGACTGGAAGCGTCAGAGTGACAGTGATCGGACGGCTGTATGATTTTTGTGTGACAAATGTGATCGATTATCCAAGGTGGGAGCGCGTGTTCTGGAAAGAAGGGAAGACGGCTCGGACAGACACGGTTTATTTCAGTGGGACGAATAATCTGAACGGAATCAGACAGAGGAAGCCAGACAGTCTGTATCTGGTGCCGCTTATCAGGGGAAGTCATCCCTATGACAGCAACATTCATGCACCGGGTTTGGGATATCGCATGGAGTTTTCCATTAAAACGATTGGGAGTATGTGGCATGCAGAGGATTCTGTTGAACTTGTTCCAACCTATTATTATATGGAGCGGGACGGCAGCAGGCTGCGGCAGGTAAACCTATACCGGAAAGACGATTTACAGGAGTTTTATCTTCCGGTGAGCCTGAAGGCAGAAGACCGGACAATCACGGCAGAAGGAATGCAGACGTGGCGTGGAAGTTATCAGATCCCTGCAGATGTATACATTGCCAATGCGGAAGTGGATCTTGCTGATTATGTTGCACAAAAGAAAGGCAGGATCAGACAAAAAGATCCTGTATTTCTGCGGGATGGATATCTGATCGTGTATTTTTCCATTCAGACGGTCAAAGAAGGAAATCCACATCTTGACTATGAAAACAGACAAAATGTCAACAATGGATACTGTGATATGTGGAAAACAGAAGGATACCAGACAGTGCGTGTGGATTCGGAAGGACACGTCTTTTCATTTCAGGAGGGCATGGTGTTTGTGTTCGACCAGAAGAAAAATATGCACACGGATTACACAAGTGTCGGCACACATTAAAGATATTTTTTCAGTGTCCCTGTCATAGGATTGTTATAAACAATAAGCAGGAAGTTGTGCATATATGAATTATTTATGGGCATTTATGATTTTATCCGGAGTCATATTTTCTGCGTTCCATGGGACGATTCCGGCGGTTACCGGGGCTGTGCTTGATTCTGCAAAAGAGGCAGTGACACTCTGCATCACGATGACCGGAGTGATGTCCTTCTGGATGGGACTGATGCGGATCGCAGAGAGAGGAGGAGTGATCGCCGGATTATCAAGAAAGTTAAAACCTGTTTTAAGATTTCTTTTTCCGCAGATTCCACCGGGGCACGTTGCAAATGAGCAGATCGCAGCCAATATGATCGCAAATATTTTCGGACTTGGCTGGGCGGCTACGCCAGCCGGACTGAAGGCAATGGAAAGCCTTGAAGAATTAGAGGAGAGCAGGCGAAAGGAGATGGGGACGGAGAACGGTGCAGCAAAAAGAAAAAAAGGGCACCAGACAAAACCAGCCCCGGTGCCCCGCGGTACTGCCAACGCAGAGATGTGTACGTTTCTGATCATGAATATCTCATCCCTGCAGTTGATCCCGGTCAATATTATTGCCTTCAGAAGCCAGTATGGGAGCGTGAACCCGGCGGAAATCATAGGACCTGCAATACTGGCGACTGTTATTAGTACCATTACGGCTGTAATTTTCTGTAAATTTGCACAAAAACTTACAAACTAATTGAAAAAAGCGTACTACTTGGAGTATAATGAAATTAGTACATAAACGAGGTGTCACATATGAAAAATGCCATTTTAATTGTAGACGACAGCAGACTGAACCGGGAAACACTGGCTGACATTTTAAAAGATAAATATAACATTATCGAGGCAGAGGATGGCAGGAGCGGTCTGGAGGTTTTGGAGAAAAGAAAAGATGATATCGTTCTGGTAATTCTGGATATTGTTATGCCGGGCATGGACGGCTTTGCGTTTATGGAAGAAGCCAGAACGAGGGAATCCATCCGCAATATACCAATTGTCGTAGCAACGACAGAGAATGATTATCAAACGGAAAAAAGATGTCTCGAACTGGGCGTGTGGGATTTTATTCCAAAAGTTTTCCAGCCGGAGATCATCCGTTTCCGTGTGCTGAACACGATCAAACGGAGTATGGCACATTCGCTGGAACATGATGGTCTGACTGGATTGTATACGATACAGAAGTTCAGTCAATGTGTAAAAAGAAACCTGGAAAATAATCAGGATACAAAGTTTACATTTATACGTCTTGATATTGAACGTTTCAAAATGATCAACAATTTTTACGGAGTAGAAGCAGGAGACCGCCTTCTGGTCTATATTTCCGGTCTGATCGAAACATATTGGCAGGACGTGGAAAACTGCGTATTTGGAAGGATTGACGGGGATGTTTTTGGCATCTGTTTTCCAAAAGACGAGAAAAAACTCAATGGATTTATTCTATATATAAAACGGGAACTGAAAAAGTATAAGGCGGCTTACTATCTGGAAACAGCAATGGGAATCTACGACATTCTGGATAATAACCTTGATGTCCGGAACATTATTGCCCGTGCAACGCTCGCAGCAAAGCAGTGCAAAGGCCAGTACATGATCCATGAAGCGCGGTACACGGAAGAACTGCGTGCAAAGATCATCCGGGAACAGAATATTATCAATGAGATGGAGCATGCCCTTGAAACCGGGGAATTTGTCGTTTATTTTCAGCCAAAATATGAACTGGATCACTGCAGGCCATCGGGAGCGGAGGCGCTGGTGCGCTGGAAGAAGGCGGACGGTACGATCGTTTCACCGGGGGACTTTATCCCTGTATTTGAAAGTAACGGATTTATTATCCGGCTTGATTACTATGTATGGGATCAGGTGTGCCAGTTTATTAAGAATAATCTGGCTCACAGAGGGGATTCCGAAGTGATCTCCGTGAATGTTTCCAGGGTGAATCTGTATAATCCGGATTTTCTGGAGTCGCTGGTCAATCTGGTCGAAAAATACAAAATTCCGCCAAAATACCTGAATCTGGAGCTGACAGAGAGCGCTTTCTCGGATGACGCCCGTATGATACAGAATGCAGTAGATTATCTGCACAAGGCAGGATTTACGATATTAATGGACGATTTTGGAAGCGGATATTCTTCCCTGAACGTTCTCAAAGATATTGATATTGATGTTTTAAAGATTGACATGCGTTTCCTGTCCAAGGGATCGTCAGAGGAACGGGGCGAGAAGATTCTTGAGGCTGTGATCAAAATGGCAAAATCGCTGGACATGCTTGTCATTGCTGAGGGTGTCGAGGAAGAAAAACAGGTGAAAATGTTGAAACGTCTCGGTTGTGATTACATTCAGGGATACTATTTTGCAAAGCCGATGCCGAAAAAAGACTATGTGAAGCTTCTGCAAAAGAGCCGATAGAAAAGGGTTTACATAAAATAAAGAATGTGCGTTCCTGCATATTCTTTATTTTTTTGCATAGAATTTAGAGAGAAGAGAGCTGATATAGGAATAGGATATGAAACTGCTCCTTTTTTTATCGGAAATAACCATTCCACTTCTGATTTTTTGTATTGTCGGATATGGACTTTTAAACAGACAGCCGGTGTATGAGGAATTTGTGGAAGGGGCAAAGGATGGCTTCTGGACGGTGATCAAAATCATGCCGACACTGATCGGACTGATGGTGGCAGTTGGCGTACTGCGCGCATCGGGGCTTTTGGACTGCATTGCGCAGGGGCTGGGTCAGATAACTGCAGAAATAGGATTTCCGGCTGAACTTTTTCCGGTTACTATCGTAAAAATGTTTTCTTCCTCGGCGGCGACCGGGCTGCTGCTCGATATATACAAAGAGTACGGTGCAGATTCCACGCTTGGAAAAATGGCATCTGTTATGATGAGCAGCACAGAAACCATTTTTTATACAATGTCGGTTTATTTTATGTCGGTAAAAGTAAAGAAAACCCGTTATACGCTTGCGGGTGCATTGCTGGCAACAGTGGCAGGTACGATCGCAAGTGTGGTGATCGTTTCCTATATGTAACAATGTCTGTGGAACTTAAGAAAGCCGCTTATGCTGGAAATGTCAGCGGCAAATTTGACAATTATGCGGAATGAGACTATAATTCATTTGTGCATGGAACGGAAATATACCGTTCATTCAGAAAAATATCGCGGGATGGAGCAGTCTGGAAGCTCGTCGGGCTCATAACCCGAAGGTCATAGGTTCAAATCCTATTCCCGCAACTCTTAAAAGGCTGTCACGTGTGTGGCAGTCTTTTTTGTGCGATCTACATAGAAAACTTTGTTAAAAAATAAAATAATGAATGGCAGAAACAAAGCCATGTGCTATACTAAAGATATTCATTCATACAGAAAGTTTAGCAGAAACCAAAGCAAAGAGGGGATCAGCATGAGCAGTATTGAGACATTTTTACAAATGGTAAAAGAATCTGATAATATCGTATTTTTTGGCGGAGCCGGTGTGTCTACCGAGAGCGGCATCCCGGATTTCCGGAGCGTGGATGGACTTTACAATCAGAAGTATGATTATCCACCGGAAACGATCCTGAGTCATTCTTTTTATGTAAACCATACGGAAGAGTTCTATCGTTTTTACCGGGATAAAATGCTCTGTCTCACCGCAAAACCGAACACGACGCATTACAAATTGGCAGAACTGGAAAAAGCAGGAAAATTAAAAGCGGTCGTAACCCAGAATATAGATGGACTGCATCAGGCGGCCGGAAGCAAAAATGTTTTGGAACTACACGGCAGCGTTCACAGAAACTATTGCAGAAAATGTGGAAAGGAATTTGATGCGGAGTACATCTTAAATTCCAAAGGCGTGCCGGTATGTGACAGTTGTGGCGGACAGATCAAACCGGATGTTGTTTTGTATGAGGAAGGATTGAACCAGCAGACATTAGAGGATGCAGTCTACTATATCAGTCATGCGGACATGCTCATTATCGGCGGTACGTCACTGGCGGTTTACCCGGCAGCAGGACTGATCGATTATTACCGTGGAAATAAGCTGGTGCTCATCAATAAATCGACGACGCCGATGGACAGCCGTGCCGATCTGCTGATCCAGGCAGGACTGGGAGAGGTTTTCGGACAGATTGAGGTATAAGTTTGAAGGGAATGTTGGGAAACTTCCGGGCTTTTGACTGGAATTTCAGGCTGCATACACTGCAGAAAAGTGGGATAAACAATACAGACAGAGGGTAGGAACAGATATGGAAAAATTAGAATATGAGGTAGGCGATATCGTCAGATTAAAAAAACAGCATCCGTGCGGCAGCAGTGAATGGGAGATTTTGCGTGTGGGAGCGGACTTCCGGTTAAAATGCACCGGCTGTGGACATCAGATTATGATCGCACGAAAGCTTGTAGAAAAAAATACAAAAGAAATTCGAAAAAAAGCTTGAAATCATGCGAAATCCGTGCTATAGTAGATGCTCGTGATATATTATTATTCCTTGCTCATTCACTGAAAGAATGGGCCAGAGACCAAAAGGAGGAAAATTCGCATGAATAAATATGAGTTAGCACTCGTTGTCAGTGCAAAGATCGAAGATGATGCGAGAACAGCTACAGTAGAGAAGGCAAAAGATTATATCGTACGTGCCGGCGGTACTGTAACAGAAGTTGAAGACTGGGGTAAGAAAAAATTAGCTTACGACATTCAGAAGATGAGCGAAGGTTATTACTACTTCATCCAGTTCGAAGCTGAAGCAACAGTTCCAGCTGCTGTTGAGCAGGATGTTCGTATTATGGACAATGTTCTTCGTTTCTTATGCGTTAGAAAAGACGAGGCATAGAGAGAATCAGCAGGTGTAATAACCGCTGGTCATAGAAGAGAGGAAATCGTATATGAATAAAGTTATTCTTATGGGACGATTGACCAGAGACCCTGAAGTACGTTACTCACAGGGTGAACAGGCAACAGCAATCGCAAGATATACACTGGCAGTTGACCGCAGATTCAAGCGTGATGGAGATCAGACCGCAGACTTTATCGGATGTGTGGCATTCGGTAAACTTGGTGAATTTGCAGAGAAGTATCTTCGCAAAGGAACAAAGGTTGTTGTAACCGGACGTATCCAGACAGGAAGTTATACGAACAAAGACGGTCAGAAAGTATATACAACAGATGTTGTTGTTGAAGAATGTGAATTTGCAGAGAGCAAGAATGCAGCCGGTGACAATTCCGGGTTCACACCTTCAGACAGACCATCACCAAGCAGTGCAGCAGGCGATGGCTTCATGAATATTCCAGATGGAATTGATGAAGAGTTACCATTTAACTAAACCTAACAGGAGGTAATAATCATGGCTTTCAATAAAGCAGCAGATAGAGAAGGCGCTCCAATGAAGAGACGTCCAATGCATAGAAGAAAAAAAGTTTGTGTTTTCTGTGGAAAAGATAACGTTATCGATTACAAAGATACAAACAAATTAAAGAGATACATCTCTGAGAGAGGAAAGATCCTTCCTCGCAGAATCACAGGAAACTGTGCAAAACACCAGAGAGCTCTTACAGTAGCAATCAAGAGAGCACGTCACGTAGCTCTTATGCCATACGTTTGCGAATAAGCTTAGGAAAATCAAGGCTTCCCGGGTTCGGGAAAAGTGATTTGACACAAGTTTGACACAACATTTGACACGAAAAAAACAGGAAAGACCAATTATCCTCGGGTAGTTGGTCTTTTTGTGTGTCGGTACAGGATCATTTTGGATAAAAAGGAAAGAAAGATGAAGAACAGACTATACGATGCCACAAAAATCGACTGGGACAATCTCATGTTTTCCACAAAGGAATTATGGATGCTGCTTATCCCGATCATGGTCGAACAGATGTTAAATTCCCTGATGGGAATGGCAGACACCATGATGGTGAGCAATGTGGGAAGTGTTGCAATGTCAGCGGTTTCACTTGTGGATTCTATCAATACGCTTGTAATCCAGGTGTTTGCAGCACTTGCCACCGGAGCCGCAATCATATGCTCCCACTATCTGGGAAAAGGGGATGAGAGAGGCGCAAATAAAGCGGCGAGGCAGATTTTCCTCACCGTGATCGTGATTTCTTTAACGATCACGGCAGGCGGACTGATCTTCTGCCGACCGTTGTTACGTCTGATTTTTGGGGCTGTGGAGCCTGCGGTTATGGAGGGTTCCATTATCTATTTCCTGATCACGGCATCTTCCTATCCGTTTATTGCCCTGTTTAATGCAGGAGGAGCCTTTTACCGTGCAGGCGGAAACTCCAAATTCCCGATGAAAATATCGATCATTTCGAATGTGTTGAATATCATTGGAAATGCAGTCCTTATCTTCGGATGTAATATGGGAGTGGCAGGAGCGGCGATATCAACGCTCGTCTCAAGGGCGTTCTGTGCCATTGTTGTTTTGTATTTCCTTCGAAAACCAAAACAGAAGATCGTGCTGAACCAATATCACACAATTCGGCCGGATTTTCCGCTGATCGGGAAAGTACTTGCGATCGGTATTCCTGCCGGAGTGGAAAATGGCATGTTTCAGTTTGGAAAACTTGCAATCCAGTCCACGGTTTCCACCCTGGGAACACAGGCAATCGCGGCGCAGGCGATGACGGTAATTTTTGAAAATGTCAATGGAATTGCAGCAATCGCTGTGGGAATTGGACTTATGACCGTGGCAGGTCAGGCGTTTGGCGCAGGAAGAAAAGAGGAAGCCAAATATTATATTATAAAATTAACAGGATATGCAGAGATCGTGCTGATTATTTCGTGTGCGGTCACATTCCTTATCAGCCGTCCGATCATGCATCTTGCCGGCATGGAGGCCGGAAGCATGGAACTTTGTTATCAGATGCTGATCGCGATCACCATTGCAAAACCGGTTCTGTGGGCATTGTCGTTCATTCCGCCATATGGACTCAGGGCAGCGGGGGATGTAAAATTCTCTATGATCACAGCCACATGTACGATGTGGTTCTGCAGAGTGATACTTGCGATTTATCTGATCCGTTTTCAGGGATTTGGACCGATCGCAGTTTGGATCGGCATGTTTGCAGACTGGGGTATCCGGAGCATTATCTTCTCCATTCGTTTCATGTCAGGCAAATGGATGGAAAAACATGTGATTTAAATAATACAAAAGTCTTTAGAAAAATTAATGTTTTTTTAAAGACTTTTTTGTTATAATGTGATAGGCTTTTTTCATAAGTTTAAGGAAAACGGAAGAGACTGACAAAAGGATTACACAATATGAAAAAGAAATTGAGAAAATATATCATACTTCCATTGCTGGCGGTTTTATGGTTATGTGGATGCGGTAAAAAAGAGGAGACAGATAAAGCAGAAGCGGTCCCTGATACGGCAGCGGAAACGGAAAGTCAGACAGAAGAGACGGAAGAGAAAGAACAGGAACGTACACAGTACCCTGTTTCTGAGGCAGATACAGAGACGATTTATGCCGACAGGGAGAAGAACCAGGAACTTGCGGATTTCCTGATTGCTTATTATCAGATACTGGAGGAATTTTGTGCGGAGACGCGCTATTATTATGATATGGTCGATCTGAATGAAGATGGAACCGAGGAAATCCTTGCTGTGGTGGTTGGTGAATATACGGAATGTGACGGCGGTGATCCGGCAGTGATCCTTGAGCAGAGTGAACAGGGATACCAGGTGCTGGAGAGGTTTGCGTATGTCCGTACTCCGGTGTATGTGAGCGATACGATGACTGACGGATGGCATGATCTTATTTTTCCGGCATACGGCGGGGAAGAGGGAACTGGATTTCGGGTTTTCCATTATCAGGATGGCATAGGTTATCAGAATGAGAACATGGAATTTATGGAAGACATGGACGAAAATTTTTGCGGAAAAAAGATGATCGCAGACAATTTTATTGATGATATGGATAAGGGAAATTATCTGACCTTACGTGAAACACCTTTATCGGGAAATTAAATCAGAAAAATAAGCTTTATATTATACCCTTTCAATGATATAATGGAATACAAATCGTTACTATTTTGCAGGATTTTTAAAGGGTGTGAATATGAAGAAAACGAATATAAAATTAAAAGGAAAGCTTCGCAGATATTTGAACTGGCCTTTGTATCTCACCATTGTATTGATTTTGATGGATGTTGCAATGTATGCACAGGACATACAGATGGGAGCAGAGTTTTCAGGATTTATCGTTTTATACGTTATCATTGTACTGATATCAAACAGGCGGAACAGACCACTTCTGATCAATGAGCTGGTGAATTTTGCCACACAGTACGGAACTGTACAGAAACAGCTTTTGAATGATTTTGAGATTCCGTATGCATTGCTGGATTATAATTCGAGATTTCTGTGGATGAATGAAAAATTTACAGAGATCACAGGCAAGGACAAAAATTACCATAAGTCAGTGACCACAGTATTTCCGAGCCTGACCAAGGATATCCTGCAGAAGTCCGAAGCGGTAGGATCCATAAATGTAATGCTGGATGACCGCAATTACCGTATTTCCATGAAGCGCATTTATTTTGATTCCGTGACAAAGGACAGTGCTATCGTGGCGATCAACGACACGGATGAGTATCTGACTGCCATATATCTGTTTGACGAGACAGAACTGAATCGTTATATCAGGGAGAACGAGGAGCAGAAGCTTGTTGCAGGACTGATCTATATTGACAACTATGAGGAAGCGTTAGACAGTATCGAAGATGTAAAACGTTCTCTTTTGATCGCACTTGTAGACCGCAAGGTCAATAAATATTTTACAGAGATCGATGCCCTGGTGCGTAAGATCGAGAAAGATAAATATTTTGTTGTATTCAAATACAAGTATTTAGAGCAGCTCTCAGCAGATAAGTTTAAGCTGATCGAGGATGTCAAGAGCATCAAAGTCGGAAATGAGATGGCGATCACCTTAAGTATCGGAGTCGGTGCCGGAGGTGTCAGCTATACACAGAATTACGAGTACGCCCGCATGGGAATTGACCTTGCATTAGGACGTGGCGGCGATCAGGTCGTTGTAAAAGAAGGCGAGGAAGTCACTTATTACGGAGGCAAGGCAAAACAGGTAGAGCGTAACACCAGAGTAAAAGCCAGAGTAAAGGCTCATGCACTCCGCGAGATCATCGAGAGCCGTGAACATGTGGTCATTATGGGACATACGATCAGCGATGTAGATTCTTTAGGCGCAGCAATCGGTGTGTACTGCGCAGCCCGTGTGCTTGGCAAGAAGGCGCAGATTGTTTTGAATGAAGTCACGACATCCCTCCGACCGCTGGTAGAATGTTTTACGGAAGAAAAAGGTTACCCGGCAGATTTATTCATTAAGAATGAAGAGGCACTTCTGATCACAAATAAGAATACGCTGGTCATGGTTGTGGACACTAACCGTCCGAGCTACACAGAATGCCCGGAGCTGTTAAACCGTACCGACACGATCTGTGTATTCGATCACCACAGACAGAACAGTGAAGTCATTGAAAATCCGGTACTTTCCTATATCGAACCATACGCATCGAGCGCATGCGAGATGATCGCGGAAGTATTGCAGTACTTTTCGGAAAATATTAAGCTGGAACCGAGTGAGGCAGACTGTATTTATGCAGGCATCCTCATTGATACCAATAATTTTATGACAAAAACAGGCGTGCGCACTTTTGAGGCAGCGGCATATCTCAGAAGAGCCGGAGCAGAAGTCACGCGTGTCAGAAAAATGCTGCGAAATGATATGGCTGCTTATAAGGCGAGAGCCGAGGCGGTCCGTCATGCAGAAGTCTACCGGGGAGCATTTGCAATCTCTGTGTGCCCGGCGGATAATATCGAGAGCCCTACAATTGTAGGAGCACAGGCTGCAAATGAATTATTAAATATTGTGGGAATTAAGGCATCCTTCGTTTTGACGGAGTATCAGGGAAAAATCTATATCAGTTCAAGATCCATTGACGAGATCAATGTCCAGCTCATTATGGAACGTGTGGGTGGAGGCGGTCACTTAAACGTTGCAGGAGCACAGCTGACGAACTGTACGATCCAGGAGGCAAAGCGGATGATCCAGGACACCATTGACGAAATGATAAAAGAAGGAGATATTCAGGAATGAAAGTAATATTATTACAGGATGTAAAAGCATTAGGAAAAAAGGGAGACGTTGTCAATGTCAGTGACGGTTACGCACGCAACGCTATTTTTCCGAAAAAATTAGGCGTGGAAGCAAATGCCAAAAACTTAAATGATCTGAAATTACAGAATCAGCATGCAGATAAAGTTGCACAGGAGAATTACGAGGCAGCGCTTGCAATGGCGGAAAATTTAAAAGATAAGAAAGTAACTGTTAAGATGAAAGCCGGTGAAGGCGGAAGAACCTTTGGTTCTGTTTCCACAAAAGAGATCTCAGCAGCGGCAAAGGAGCAGCTTGGATTAGAACTTGACAAGAAGAAAATGCAGCTTGCGGAGCCGATCAGAAGCTTTGGCGTTGTAGAAGTTCCGGTAAAACTTCACACAAAAGTAACCGGAAAACTTGCCGTTCATGTAGTAGAATTATAGGGAGGATCTCATGGAGGAGACTCTGATCAAGAGAAGCATGCCAAACAGTCTGGATGCAGAACAGTCTGTCATTGGTTCCATGATCATGGACAAAGATGCGATATTGACGGTGCCGCGCCGCCGAAAACGGCAGCACGCAAGCCCTCACCACCCTCGCCGACTTCTTCCTGACGGGCTCGGCCCTCGACATGAACCGCTTCAATGCCTACACGCTCCTCAAGTGCGCCGCCAGGCTCCACGACGCGGGCGCCGCGACCACGCTCACCGCACTCGAGCGCATGCTCACCCGAAGCGAGAAGGCCCGCGCCACCCGCCTTGTGATGATCTCGAAAACCCCTAGGGTCCTCGTCGAGACCCTCATCCCCCGCCAGAGCCGCTGAAAGCCGCCCGGTGTTGCACAAGGCCCTCCCCGCCTGCGCAAAAAAAAGGTCAGAATCCCTGCAGGACAGGGATCTGACCTCAACAACCAAAAGCATATGGATGACGGACATGACTCCGCATTGCTTCGCCGGCATCGGCCGACTGATTCATTCTGCCACCGTCCGCTCTCCCTCTCAATGCCTCCAAACCGCTCTCCCGGGGCTTTTGCCTGCCCGACGGCATGCGGGATCAAGTTTCGCCTCCCTCTTAACACTTTTTTCTACCACTGAAGTAGCATGGGATTTACCCTAACGACACCTCAAGGCGAAGCCTCCCGAGCTTTTCTCGAGTGCGTCCCGGAACAGATCGAGTGTTTTCACCTATGCAGCGGCGTACGGGATCACCTCCCCCAACTTCCCTGTGCCATAGGCGTTGCACGGTCATATACAAAAAAAAACACAAAAACCCCCTTGCCCTGCAACAGGTTGCGAAACACCTTCGCCAATAAAATCGCCCCCCTCGAGGGACAATTTCCTGTCTTTCGCTGCAGGGCAGGGTTTTTGCTTGG
>OGXG01000780.1_pt1 | contig 17118 bp, 8 predicted proteins | sample 1576251 | NCBI WGS metagenome assembly OGXG01 (sample SAMEA3541533, study PRJEB24748) | human gut metagenome | biome: human gut; feature: human-associated habitat; material: faeces | place: China | collected 2012
CCTGCCGCAATGGCCGCCGGGATCCCAATGACAAAGAGGAGGCCCTCGGCGCCCAGGTCGTTGTCCACATCAATGGGCTCGCCATGCTCGGCATAGTAGTCCAGCGTGTAATCTGCCATCTCGATGTAGGTGCGGGCCGCCCCGGCCCAGTCGCCGTCCGAGAGCTTGGGGACGATGTCGTCCTCCATCTGCTCAATGCGGTAATCGGTAAAGGCCGTGACACCGCCGCCATAGGTGATGGTGACATACTTGCGGGAACCCACCGCCAGCAGGAAGAGGATGCCGCTTTTGCCCTCACCGCTGCCAAGACCGTTGTTCACATAATAATTCTTGGCAAAATCCCGCTGGTTGGCATCGCCGATGTCGTTGACCACAAGGAAATAGACGTCGCAATCGTGGCCGCTGGAAGCCGCTTCCGCGCTCTGTTCCAGCTCGTTGTAGGTATCGGCATCAAACAGCGACCTTTCTCCGATGTACATTGCGGAAGTGGCACCTACTCAGATTCGTGGTAAACTCGTTACACTGAACCAATTGACTATCGTATTGGGAATTCTTGGCGCACAGCTTGTAAATATGCTGATTGCAGAGCCGGTACCGGAAGGTGCTACGGCGACCGATATCTTGAACTCATGGAACGGACAGACCGGATGGCGCTGGATGTTTTGGGCTGTATGCGTTCCTTCGGGACTCTTTTTCCTATTAGCGTTGTTTATTCCAGAAAGTCCGCGTTGGCTGGCCAGTATGAAGCAGATGGAGAAAGCCAGAAAAGTGCTGTGTTCCATTGGGGGAGCAGCGTATGCAGACAGTGAAATTGAAAATTATACTCGTGCAGGTGCTGCTTCACATGCCGAAAAAGGTGTATTGTCCTTGCTCTTCTCTTCTAAAATGCGGAATGTACTGATTATCGGTATTGTGGTAGCTATGTTCCAGCAGTGGAGCGGTACCAATGTCATCTTCAACTATGCGCAGGAGATCTTTCAGGCAGCAGGCTATGGCATTTCAGACGTACTAATGAACATTGTCGTGACAGGTATTGCCAATCTGGTCTTTACGTTTGTGGCCATCTATACCGTCGACCGCTTGGGAAGAAAGACGTTGATGCTGACCGGTTCCATCGGGCTGGCAGGCATCTATACCCTGTTGGGCTTAAGCTATTTCTTTGAGTTCAAAGGCTTCATCATGATTGTGTTTGTGGTATTGGCCATCGGATTCTATGCCATGTCGTTAGGCCCTGTCACTTGGGTGCTACTTTCTGAAATATTCCCCAATAAGGTGCGTGGCGTAGCCATGGCAGTATGTACGGCTGCATTGTGGATTGCTTCTTTCCTGCTTACCTACACATTCCCTTTCCTGAATTCCGGACTGGGCACAGGAGGTACCTTCCTGCTTTATGCCGTTATTTGTTTCTGCGGCTTCCTGTTTGTATGGCGCCGTATTCCGGAAACCAAAGGCAAGTCGCTGGAAGAATTGGAAAAAGAATTGATTAAATAAACAGATGGAAGAATAATACATCTTTTCCGCTTTTTATTCCATTTTTCAGGTACATAGTTTTACCGAATTTTGTACCAGAAAAATAACAGAACATTGAGAAAACAATCTAACTTATCATGGAAAAAATAACAGAATATTTGATTCAAAGCACAGTAAATACTTCTGAAGTAAGAGCTTGGGAAGAGATTGTGATGTTGCCTACATATGGCATTGGTAAAGAAGAAAAAAATCCGATATTTCTTGAGAAACGCGTGTATCAGGGAAGCTCCGGTTCGGTATATCCTTATCCGGTAGTTGAAAAGATTGAAGATGAAAAGCATGACCGTCCCTGGAGAGCTTTCTTTATTGAAAACGAATACATCAAGCTGATGATTCTTCCGGAACTGGGCGGACGTATTCAAATGGCATACGATAAAGTAAAGAAGCGTCATTTCGTATATTATAATCAGGTAATCAAACCGGCATTAGTGGGACTGACCGGACCGTGGATCTCTGGTGGTATTGAGTTTAACTGGCCGCAGCACCATCGTCCCAGTACATATCTTCCTACTGACTGCATGATTGAAGAATTCCCTGATGGAAGCAAGACCATCTGGTGTAGTGAGGTAGAACGTATGTTCCGTACCAAAGGTATGGCAGGCTTTACCCTCTATCCGGGAAAAGCTTACATCGAAATCAAGGCAAAGGTATACAACCGCACTCCGTTCCCGCAGACTTTCTTGTGGTGGGCTAATCCGGCGGTAGTAGTGAACAAAGACTATTATTCAGTGTTCCCGCCTGATGTCAATGCGGTGTTCGACCATGGAAAACGTGCCGTATCCAGCTTCCCTATAGCCACAGGTGAATATTATAAAGTGGATTATTCTGCTGGAGTAGATATTTCACGTTACAAAAATATTCCGGTGCCGACTTCTTACATGGCCATCAATTCGAAATTTGATTTTGTGGGAGGCTATGAAGAACATATCGAATCGGGTCTTCTTCATGTGGCCGATCATCATGTAAATGCCGGTAAGAAACAATGGACCTGGGGACATGGTGACTTCGGACAGGCCTGGGACCGCAACCTGACGGATGAAGACGGACCATACATCGAATTGATGACCGGTATGTACTGTGATAACCAGCCAGACTTTACCTGGTTGCAGCCATACGAAGAAAAATCATGGGTACAATATTTCATGCCTTATCAGAAAGTAGGTATGGTGAAGAATGCTACGCGTGATGCGCTGATTAATATGATTCCTGAAGAAGGTGGTAAGATGAAGGTTATCCTTTATACTACAGCTGCTCACAAGGAAGTTCGCGTAATGCTTACAAATACAGAAAACGGTAAGATTTATCTTGATGCGCTTACAGCAGTGGCACCGGATAATTCATATATCAATACTGTAGACTGTGACACTCAGAAAATGGAAGAACTGAAACTTACAGTTCTTGATGAAAAGGGTAAGGTACTTGTAAGCTATCAGGCTGCAAAACCAGAAATCAAACCTATTCCGGAACCGGCTAAGGCAGCACTCGACCCGAAGAAGATTGCTAGTATGGAGCAGCTTTTCCTGACAGGTCATCACCTGGAACAGTATCGTCATGCTACTTATTTGCCGATGGATTATTATATGGAGGCTCTGAGTCGTGATGAAAGCGACATCCGTTGTAACAATGCCGTAGGGTTGCTCCTTATGCGTCGCGGACGTTTTGCGGAAGCTCAGAAATATTTCGACCGTGCCATCAAGACACAGACAGAACGTAACCCGAACCCATACGAGGGAGAACCTTACTACAATTTAGGCTGGAGCAAGAAAATGCAAGGCGACATAGACGGGGCATACGATGCTTTCTTCAAGGCTACCTGGAATGCCGCATGGCAAGATTCTGGTTACATGGGCCTGGCACAGATAGACATGATCCGTGAGGACTATGCAAACGGACTTGACCATATCGACCGTTCGTTGTATCGCAACTGGCTGAATCACAAAGGACGTCAGCTGAAGGTTTCCTTCCTGCGTAAGACTGGTGATTTTGCGAAGGCTGAGGCGCTTATCAATGACTCTTTGGCGATGGATAAGTTCAATATGGGATGCCGTTTCGAATCTTATCTGATTCATACATTGCAGGGAAATACCGAAGCAGCCGCTGCAGCAAAGGCTGAAATGAAAGCTTTGATGCGCGGTGCCGTACACAGCTATTTGGAATATGCCATCGACTATGCATCGGCTGGTATGTATGAAGAAGCTGCTCAGCTATTGTCTTTTGTAACAGAAGAAGATGAAGCCACTTATCCGATGGTATATTATGCACTGGGCTATTTTGCTTCCAAGATGGGTAAGAAAGACGAAGCGCTGAATCTGTACAAGAAAGCTGAAACCATGTGTCCGGACTACTGCTTCCCGAACAAGCTGGAAGAAGTGCTGATGCTGAACGATGCGATGTCGCTTAATCCGGAAGGAGCTAAGGCACCTTATTACTTGGGTAACTTCCACTATGCAGCTCGTATTTACGATGAAGCTATTGCTTGCTGGGAAAAATCAGCATCTATCGATGATACGTATCCTATAGTATTGCGTAACCTGTCATTGGCTTATTATAACAAACAACATAATCCGCAGAAGGCATTGGCTACACTGGAAAAAGCGTACAATTTGGATACTACCGATGCACGTATTCTGATGGAGCTCGACCAGCTTTACAAGAAACTTCGCTATCCGCACCGCCAGCGCTTGGACTTCCTGGAAGCACATGCTGACGTGGTAGAACAGCGTGACGACTTGTGTATTGAACGAATTACGCTCTATAACCAGTTGGGTGAATACCAGAAAGCATACGATTTGATTAATTCCCGTAAGTTCCATCCGTGGGAGGGAGGTGAAGGAAAAGTCACCAGTCAGTATTTACTCTGCCGTGTGGAACTGGCTAAGATTGCCATCCGTGAGGGGCGTTTTGCCGATGCGGTCCGCTTGTTGAAGGAAACAGAAAAATATCCGGATAATTTGGGTGAAGGAAAGCTTTCCATGGCCGAAGAGAACGACATCCACTATTGGATGGGATGTGCTTACGAGGGTCTTGGCGAAGAAGCGTTGGCTAAGGAATACTTTACAAAAGCTACCAAGGGGTCTGCTGAACCTGCCATCGCCTTCTTCTATAACGATCAGCAGCCCGACAAGATTTTCTATCAGGGACTGGCATGGCGTAAGCTGGGTGAAGAAGACAAGGCACGCAGTCGCTTTAACCGCCTGATCAAGCATGGTGAAAAGCATCTGTTCGATAAGGTGAAGATTGACTACTTCGCAGTATCACTTCCCGACTTGCTGATTTGGGACGACGACCTGAACGTACGCAACCAGATTCACTGCAACCTGGTGATGGGTATGGGCTATCTCGGATTGGGTGACAAGGAACAGGCTCGCAAATTCCTGTCTGAAGTAGCTCGTCTGGACATCAACCATCAGGCCGGAAAGCAACTTCTGGAAATGTGTGGATAAGGCTATGTGCTCACTTTTTACAGTATCCCTCCTCTTAAGAAAATACATGTAAAAAGTAAAAAAGTACATTTCTAAGAATGGTTTGATTTATTTCCTTTGTAAGACAAATTAAGAACTATAAAACTTTTAGTTATTAACCTTTATTTATCTATAATATGAAACATGTTTGTTCAGCACTTTTGTTTGTAATGTTTGGTTGTATGCCTATGTATGGTCAATCATTGGGGCAGACCGTAAAGTGGGATTCCAAAAGCTTATTGTTTGATGGGAAACGCGTGGTTCCTGTGATGGGTGAAATACATTATTCACGTATACCTGAGAATGAATGGCGTCAGGAACTGCAAAAGATGAAGACTGGAGGAGTAACGATGATAGCCAACTATGTATTTTGGAATCACGTCGAGGAAAAAGAAGGAGTTTTTGATTGGAGTAAACAACGTTCGTTGCGGCATTTTCTGGAATTGTGTAAGGATGAGAACTTGCCTGTAGTGCTGCGTATCGGTCCTTTCTGCCATGGAGAAGTTCGTTGTGGCGGTATACCGGACTGGATACTGGAGAAGAATGTGGAGTTGAGAAGTGAGGACCCTAAATTTTTACACTATGTCAAGTTGCTTTATCGGCAGATTTTTACTCAAGTTCAAGGGCTTTTGTGGAAGGATGGTGGGCCGGTAGTGGCTTGTCAGTTTGATAATGAGTATGGAGGTGAAGGCTCCTATTTGATGGCTTTGAAACATATCGCTCAAGAAATAGGTTTTGATTTACCGTTTTATACGCGTACAGGCTGGCCGGAATTGAAAACTCCTATTCCATACGGTGAGATGATTCCACTTTATGGAGATTATGCGGATGGTTTTTGAGATCGCAGCATTAAAGAAACTGCAGGAGATTATTGGAAAGCATTTAACTTCAAACCGTTTCGTTCCTCTTCTGCCATCGCCAGTGAGCAGTTGAAAGAGGGGAACGGACGGATTACAAAGGGGGATGAATTGTATCCTTTTTTTACTTGTGAATTAGGAGGAGGGATGATGACTAGTTACCATCGTCGGGTGTATGTCTATCCTCAGGATGCTTATTCTCTTGCCATTGTAAAACTGGGGTCTGGCTCAAATCTCTTGGGATATTATATGTATCATGGGGGAACCAATCCGGAAGGTCACGCTTATCTGAATGAGATGCAGCGCACGCCTTATACAAACTGGAATGATCTTCCGGTTAAGACTTATGATTTTCAAGCTCCTTTGGGAGAGTTCGGACAGAAAAACCCTCATTATTATATTTTACGCAAACTTCATTTGTTTATGCATGACTATGGCGAGACTTTGGCCTCTATGGATGCGTCTTTCCCACAGGCTGACAAGCCTCAAACAAAGGGAATAGACAGTTATTTGCGTTGGAGTTATCGTCAAAAGGATAATAGTGCGTTTGTTTTTGTCAATAATTATGAGCGCTTGCAAAATATAACCGATAAAAAAGGTGTACAGTTTGAGGTGTGTGGTGTGAAATTTCCTCAAAAAAAAATGATCGTTCCTGCGGGTACCTGTTGTATTTTTCCAGTTAACATTGACGGTATACAATATGCGACTGCTCAGATTGTAGCCAAGCGGGATGGAAAGATTTATCTTGAACAAATAGCGGGCATCCCCACTGAAATAGCAGTGGATGGAAAGGTATTGCGCAATGTGAGGGCAAAAGGGCTTGTTTCACCGATATATAGGAATATTTATTTGCTTACTTCCGCTGAGGCTGAAAACTTGTTTTTGCCGGAAGAAGAAAAGTATCGAGTACAATCTTCCATACCAGTTTCGTTTCATAAAAAACAGGATGCCGGTCTACTTCGTAAAATCACTATCGGTGTGGCGGGTGTAGCTGAAGAACCAGTTGATGCCGATTTTGAACAAGCTGCAATTTATCGGATAGATGTTCCTTCAGAAAAAGGATTGCTGTCCATCAAATACCAGGGAGACTGTGCCCGTCTTTACGCAGATGGCAAGTTGTTGGCTGATAATTTCTACAATGGCCGTGAGTTTTTGTATGGGCTATGGCGCTTGCCTCAGGGTGTCAAACAGTTGGAATTACGTATTCTGCCTATGCAGGCCGATGAACCAGTCTATTTTCCGCGCGAGGCGGATACCACACCGGGTGAAAAGGTCATTGCCTGTGTATTGTATGACTAAAAACAGGAAAATGTTATAGTGATATTATCTATATTGTTCAACTCTTTAAATTTTAAATGCAATGAGAAATACAATTCAGAATTTCGCATGTAATTCATGGTCTAAGCGGCTGGGATTGTATGTTTGTTTTCTACTATTGATGGTGGGAACAATTTGGGCACAAAACCAAACCATTAAGGGAACAGTGCTTGATGCAAACGGGGAGTCTATTATTGGGGCTAGTGTACTTCAGAAGGGCACTACTAACGGGACTATTACTGACTTTGAGGGAGGTTTTATCTTGAATAATGTGCCTTCAGATGCTACGATTGAGATTAGTTTTGTGGGATATAAAACACAAACGATTCCGGTAAATGGTCGTTCCACATTCAATATCGTGTTGAAGGAAGACAATGAAATCTTGGATGAAGTGGTGGTTATTGGCTATGGAGTGCAGAAGAAAGCGGATTTGACAGGGTCAGTTGCTAACGTAAACGCGGACAAACTTAACACACAGAGTAATGCCAATATCGGTCAAGCGTTGCAAGGAAAGATTGCCGGTGTGGATATCGTTTCACAAGGTGGTTTGCCTGGACAAGGTACACGAATCATGGTTCGTGGTATCGGAACGTTGAATAACGCTTCTCCTTTGTATATTGTGGATGGGATGTATATGACCAGTATAGATCATATTAATCCGGCAGATATAGAAAGCATAGATGTGTTGAAGGATGCTTCATCTGCTGCTATTTACGGTTCGCGTGCCGCCAATGGAGTGGTTATCGTCACCACAAAGAGCGGGCTGAACACAGAAGGAGCACCTATCATTGATTTCTCAGCGAATTTAGGAGTGAACATGCCTTCCAAGTATCTGGATTTGCTGAATGCCGAGGAATGGGCTTCTGTAACGACTAAATCGCGTGAGGCGGCCGGACTACCTCCTTTGGAGATGGCTCAGGATTTGGCTAATAAGGAAGACAATGACTGGCAAGACATCATGTTCAATCCTGCGCTGATGCAGAACTATAATCTTTCGGTAAAAGGTGGTGGAAAATATTCCACTTATTATACCAGTGTGGGATACACCAATCAGGACGGGACTATGAAAGGTACAAATTACCAGCGTTATACTTTGCAGAGCAAGCTGGATTTGAAAAAAGGTATCTTTCAGGCAGGAACGAACATTGTGTTTACCTATGACCAGAACAAACCGTTGTTGAGTGATATTCGTGGTGGTATGGTGGGACAAACTATCCAGTCTATACCGACACTGGCTCAGTATGATTCTGATAATGCAGGCGGATACGGCGGAACGTATGGGGATGTGTTTAACTTGTATCATCCGTTAGGGATGGCCGATGACAACTTGATGAAGCGCCAGGAAGATAATACGAAAGTGTTTCTGAATGCATACGCTTCAATTGAACCGATTAAAGGGTTGAAGTACAAAATCAATATTACACCTGATTTTCAGTTTTATCGCTATAATAACCATACCGAAGAATATGATTTTGGTTTGAATACAAAAGATTTTACAGAGACTACTGAAACTCAAACTCGTACGCGTAATGTGTTAGTTGAGAATTTGCTGACTTTCGACCGTACGTTTGATGTGCATAAGATTTCTGTGCTGGCTGGCTACACTTATCAGGATACACGTTATCGTTATCTGAGTGGAGGCGGACGGAATATGCCCGCTGGAATAAGTGAGATTGATGCTTCTGCTGATGGAATGAGTGTTAAGGGGAATAGTACACGTTCTGTGATGACTTCTATTTTAGGACGTGTGTTTTATTCTTATAAAGACCGTTATTTGTTTACGGCTACTATTCGTAGGGACGGTTCGTCTAAGTTTGGAAGTAATAACCGTTACGGGAATTTCCCATCTGTGTCTGTCGGTTGGAATATGGCTGAAGAAAGTTTTATTAAAAACAAGTTAAGTTGGTTGGACCAGTTAAAGATTAGAGGAGGATATGGTGTATTGGGAAATCAGGAAATTGATGATTATCAGTATACATCTGTCGTGACTACTGGTATTAACTATCCAGATGGAGACGGTGAATTGTTGGTTGGGGCTTTCCCGAAAAATTTTGCTAGCCTAGATATCCGCTGGGAGGAAACGGCTATGACAAATGTCGGTATTGATTTTATGGCTTTTAGGAATCGGTTGAGTCTTACTGTTGACTGGTATGTTAAGAATACAAAAGATATCTTATTATCTGTTCCAATTCCTATTTCGACAGGTGGGGCTAACGATCCCGTACGTAATGCTGGTAAGATTCGTAATAAAGGTTTTGAATTCAATATTGGATGGAACGATCGTATTAATAATGATTTTTCATATAGTGCGAACTTTATCGGTTCATTTAATAGAAATGAGGTGATTAATATGGGGACAGACTCACAGGTTATTACAGGTGGTACTATTCATGGAGGTACATGGACTACACGTACTTTGGCAGGATACCCGATTGCAGGTTTCTGGCTTATTCCATGTGACGGATATTTCAATAGTGTGGAAGAAGTGAATGCGCATCAGAAAGATGGAGTATTGATTCAACCGAGCGCACAACCCGGTGATATTCGATTCAAGGATACCAATAATGATGGAAGTATCACCGATGATGACCGTGTCTATTGTGGAAGTCCTTTCCCGGACTTTACTTTCTCCATAAACGGCAATGTGACGTATAAAAACTGGGATTTGGCTGTGACTTTCCAAGGAGTATTGGGCAACAAGATATATAATGCCACTCGCTTGGAACTGGAAGATGTGACAAGAGGCGGTAACTATATGAGTACAGTATTGGATTACTGGACTCCGGAAAACCCGAATGCTTCTGTGCCCCGTCTGACTTGGAATGATACGAATCGAAATGCGCGTTCTGAGTCTGACCGTTTTTTAGAAGACGGATCTTATTTCCGTATGCGTAGTTTGCAGATAGGGTATACTTTCCCGAAAAAATGGTTCAAAGGATTTGTAGAGAAGGCTCGTGTGTATGTCAGTGGAGATAATTTGTTTACTATTACGTCTTACACAGGCTATTCTCCCGACGTGAACTCTACTAATATGTATAGTCGTGGTTTCGATGAGTTTATTTATCCGAACAGTCGTACATTTATGATGGGTATTAATGTTACCTTTTAAATGAGAAGAGTATTCATTCCGATACGACAAATGTATTACTTTAAAGAAAAAAATATGAAACGAATTAATAGTTTACTTTATATGGGATTGATGGGCATCGTGTTGTTGTCTTCTTGTGATGCACAGTTGGATCAGGTCAATCCGAATGCTGCTACTGAAGAAACTTTCTGGCAAAATGAAGCAGACTTTGAAAAGGCTTTAGTGTCTTGTTACACTCCGTTAAAAAATGCGCTGAATGGAGGGTACTATGGGACACGTGGTGTGATGATGCGTATTGCACGTGCCGATGAAGTAGAATTTCGAAATGATATTAGTGAAGTGTATCAGGCATGTTATTTTACGAACTCGAATGGAAATTCCTTGTCGCAAGGTATGTTCTATCAGTTCTACAATGCCTTGTATCGCACGAACTCCATTTTGCAGAGACTGGAAGAAAAACAGGAAATATTGTCCGCTGACTTTATAGACAAGGTAAAAGGAGAATGCTTGTTTATCCGTGGCTTTTATTTGTTTCAGTTGGCCAAGGAGTTTAAGGACGTGCCTTTACGTTTGACGGCATCCCAGTCTCCCTCTACCTTCCCTTTGGCTAAATCTACCCAACAGGAGGTATGGAACCAGGCATTGGTGGATTTGGATGCAGCCGCTTCCTTTTTGCCGATTCAGCCGACAGGAAAAGGAAAACCGAGTAAAGGTGCGGCTTATGCTACGATGGGGAAGATTTATTTATATATGGAGGAATATGATAAAGCTATCAAGGTGTTGGAACCATTGACCCACTCGCCTTATACATATAAACTGGTGGATTTTGCTTGGAACTTTGATGAGGCACACGAGAACAATGAGGAGAGTATTTTTGAACTGTTGATAGACCAAGTCGGAGGGACGGATGTCTGGGGAGACGGGGAGAATATTAATTCCACTCAGACAAACAGTCGTCCGGTAGAATATGCTGCTGAGGAAGTTGGAGGTTGGTTTGAAGCCCAACCCACTCAGCAGATGATGGATATATTCCTGAAAGAACGTGACAAGGACGGGAACTATGATTATCGCGCACGTATGAGTGTGGCATGGGATTATCCAGAATGTATGTATTATTTGCGTCCGTTCCGCGATGTGTTTCCTAAAGCGGATTGGAATACGTATTGGATATTGAAATATCAGAATTGGAATACGATGGAACGGGAACCGGCTAGTTGTATGTCAAGCATTAATGAGCGTGCAATCCGTTATGCGGAAGTTCTTTTACAGTTGGCCGAGTGTTATTTGTTCAGTCCGACACAGAAAGATTTGGTAAAGTCTGTCTCCTATATCAATGAGATACGTCGGCGGGCTAATCTGAATGATTACAGCGGAGCTATGACAGAAAATGCTATTTTTGAGGACTTGGAACATCAGCGTGCTATTGAGTTTTTTGTGGAAGGGGAACGTTTTTACGACTTGCGCCGCTGGGGGCTGTTAGAGGAACGCTTGAAGACTTGTAATCCTGTACGTTATTCGCAGTTTATGACGGGTGTAGTGAATGGTACGAACCGTTATTATTATTATCCTATTCCTGCAAAGGAGTTGGAGACAAATGATTTGTGTACACCAAGTGAAGGATGGTGATTCAGGGGTAAATTGTTCGATAATATTTAAAAAAAAGAAGGGATGAGTTTTTCTCATCCCTTTTTCTTCATCCGATATTCTTTAGGTGACATGTGCATGTATTTGGTGAATACTTTTGAAAAATAATACGGATCGTTAAAGGCGAGTTCAAAAGCTATTTCTTTTGCTTTCTTGTCGGTAAAGTCCAAGAGCTGGCATGCCTTCTGAATTTTCAACTGATTGAAATAGTTGATGGGAGACATACCCGATTTTTGTGTAAAGAGTGTACTCAGATAAGTAGGTGAGTAGTTCACGCTTTTGGTCATGTCTTCCAGTGTCAGTTGCTTGTCCAGATTAGCCTTCATGTAGTTGATGACTTTCTGTATGGTATCTTGTGTTTTGGGCTTGTTGATTTCGCGGAACTGAGGAATGTACCGGAAGGAGCCGAGCAGGTACCATAGGCAGAGCGTGATGTACTCTAAGTTTTCAATGCTGTATCCCATTTCAAGGTTTACTAAAATCTCATTGAACAACTGGATGCGGTCGTTGAAACGGGCCGTAGGCGAATCGTCAATGTAGATGGTACGGTTGAACAGCTCGGAAAACAGGTGGCTTTGTTCACCGGTAAAATGAATCCAGTAAATGCTCCACGGATGGCTGGTAGAAGCGGCGTATACATGCGGTGTACCCGCTTCGATAATGAAGAAATCGTTCTTTTTTACCGTGCATCTTCCTTTTCCGATATTGTACCAGCCTTCTCCTTCGTGGCAGTAAATCAGAATGTGCTGCGGGCTTCCTTCTGCACGTTCCCGGTAGTGACCTTCCGCATGCGGATAGTAGCCAACATCTGTGGGATGCAGCAGACGAGTCATGGGGTTTTCTTTTATTTTCAAAAGATTCTCTTGAGGAATGACGATGGCTTTCTCATTGGGGAATCCGTCTTTCTTCTTTTCCATAGTGTATTTGTTTGTGAGGACAAATGTAGGTATTTATTTGGATTTTAGTGGAGACTTCCTGAAGAGATTTCTCCTTTCAGAAAGATAAAACTTAAAATCGAAAAATATTACATCCTTTTGCGAAAATACCACATTCGGAGATGGTGGTTTATGCGTAATTTTGTCATCTGTGAAATGGTTTGTAAACTCAAAATTTGATAATATGAAAGCAGCAGCATTACTCTCATTTTCTTTGCTTTGTTTTTCTTGCAGTCAGCAGACTGACAAGATTGATCTGTCTGGCTCATGGACGTTCTCTACGGACAGTATGGACTGGAGCCGGGTGATTGAACTGCCGGGATCAATGGCTTCCAACGGTTTGGGGGAAGATATTGCCGTGGGGACTGATTGGACAGGCGGTATTGTAGATTCTTCCTATTTCTTTAAACCTTCGTATGCCAAATACCGTGAGGCTGGAAATATCAAGGTGCCTTTTTGGCTTCAACCGGTAAAATATTACAAAGGTAAGGCGTGGTATCAGAAAGAAGTGGTGATTCCGGACAGTTGGGAAGGAAAGGATATTTCTCTCTTTCTGGAACGCTGCCACTGGGAAAGCCGTTTGTATGTAGACGGAAAGGAAATCGGTATGCGGAATGCCCTGGGTGCTCCTCACCGTTATGACCTGACAGGCAAGCTTTCAGCTGGAAAGCATGTGTTGATGCTGTGTGTGGATAACCGGGTGAAGAACATCGATCCGGGGGAGAACTCACACAGCATTTCCGACCATACGCAAGGAAACTGGAATGGGGTAGTGGGTGACATGTTCTTAGAGGTAAAACCGGAAGTAAATGTGTCTTCTGTCAAGATTATGCCGGAGCGTCTGGCCAAGAAAGTCAGTGTGTCGGCTTCCTTGATGAACCGTTATGAGAAAGAAACGAGTGTGGTACTCGAAATGACGGTAGGCAATGAAAAAGTACAGCAACAGTCTACCTTGAAGCCGGGCAAGAATCAGGTGGTGATGTCGCTGGCCATGAAGGGAGATATTAAGTGCTGGGATGAGTTTTCTCCATCCTTATATGATTTGAAGCTGAGTGTGAAGGATGCAGAGAGCGGTGAAACGGATGTCTATACGGAACGCTTTGGTTTCCGCGATGTGAAGGTCGTAGACGGAAAATTGACCATTAACGACCGCCGTTTGTTCCTGCGTGGTACGCTGGATTGTGCCGTATTCCCGAAGACCGGTTTCCCACCTACGGATGTAGAGTCCTGGAAAAAGATTTATACCACCTGCCAGCAACACGGATTGAATCACGTGCGTTTCCATTCCTGGTGTCCGCCGGAAGCTGCTTTTGTGGCTGCCGATGAGATGGGTATGTACCTGGAGATAGAATGTTCTTCCTGGGCTAACCAGTCGACTACCATTGGCGACGGAGGTGATCTGGATCGCTTTATCTGGGAGGAAAGTGAACGCATCGTCCGTGAGTTTGGTAACCATCCTTCTTTCTGCATGATGATGTACGGTAACGAACCGGCTGGTGAGGGAAGTAATGCCTATCTGACTAATTTCGTTACTACCTGGAAAGAGCGCGATGCCCGCCGTTTATATTGTTCGGGTGCCGGATGGCCCAATTTGCCGGTTAACGACTTCTTGAGCGATTCTAACCCTCGTATTCAGGCATGGGGACAAGGAGTAAAGAGTATTATCAATGCACAGGCACCGCGTACCGATTATGACTGGTCGGAATATGTCGGGCGTTTCCAGCAGCCGATGGTGAGCCACGAAATCGGTCAGTGGTGTGTATATCCCAACTTTAAGGAAATGGCTAAATACGATGGGGTGATGCGTCCGCGCAACTTTGAGATATTCCAGGAAACACTGGCTGAAAACGGTATGGCACATTTGGCAGACAGTTTCCTGTTGGCTTCCGGAAAATTGCAGGCTTTGTGTTATAAGGCCGATATTGAAGCCGCCTTGCGTACAAAAGACTTCGGTGGATTCCAGTTGTTGGGCTTGTCTGATTTCCCGGGTCAGGGTACGGCGCTGGTAGGAGTGCTCGATGCGTTTTGGGAAGAGAAAGGCTACATCCGTCCGGAAGAATACCGTCGTTTTTGTAACAGCACGGTGCCATTGCTGCGTTTGCCGAAGCTGATTTATACCAACAAGGAAACCGTGAAAGGTAGTCTGGAAGTGGCGCATTTCGGAGCCGCTCCGTTGGAGGTGACCTCTACTGCCTGGACTCTGAAAACAAAAGAAGGAAAGACTATCGCTTCGGGCAAGCTGGCACATCAGCCGGTAGGTATCGGCAACTGTATTCCGCTGGGACAACTGGAGATTCCGTTGGATAAGGTGGACGTTCCTTCATGCCTGACACTGGAAGCTACATTGGGAGATTACGCCAACAGCTGGCACATCTGGGTATATCCTGCTGCGGTACAGAAAGTAGCTGATGAAGCACAACTGCTGATGACCGACCGTCTGGATGCAAAAGCGTTGCAACGTCTTCAGGAAGGTGGCAACGTACTGCTTTCTTTACGGAAAGGCTCCTTGCCTGCTGAAGCGGGAGGTGAAGTTGAGATAGGTTTCTCCAGCATCTTCTGGAATACGGCCTGGACGCTGGGACAAGCACCGCACACGCTAGGTATCTTGTGTAACCCTGCTCATCCGGCACTTTCAGAGTTCCCCACAGAGTATTACAGTGATTATCAGTGGTGGGATGCCATGAGTCATTCCGGTGCTATTGAAGTGGCCAAGATTAACAAGAACTTGCAGCCGATTGTACGGGTTATCGACGACTGGTTTACGAACCGTCCGCTGGCTTTGCTGTTCGAAGCGAAGGTGGGTAAGGGCAAGCTACTTGTATCGGGAATCGATTTCTGGCAGGACATGGATAAACGTACGGAAGCCCGTCAGTTACTCTACAGCTTGAAGAAATACATGTGCAGTGACCGCTTCAATCCTTCTTCTGAAGTCGATGCGAAAGATTTAAGTATTTTGTCTTCCGCCAAAAATCAAAAATAACCACAGAAATATCATTTTTTCCTGCAAACTTGGGATAGTTCTTCTACCTTTGTTTGCAGGAATTTTCACATGAATACATAGAACAATGAAAAACACAACGCATCTTATTTTAGGAATGCTGGCCTTGACTTTCGGAATGGAGGTGAAGGCACAGATTCAGCTTCCGTCGGTTTTCTCTGATGGAATGGTGTTACAACAGAACAGTAAGGTAGCCGTATGGGGATGGGGAAATCCGTCTGAAACCCTGATGATTCTCTCCGAATGGAATCCGGGTGACACCGTGCGTACGGTGGTCGATAATCAGGGACGCTGGAAGTCTCCGCGGAGTCCATACTCTGGGCATCCTCCGCCCCATCGGCGGTGTTCGTCCCGTTGACGGTGACCTTGACCGAATCGGACGCAACGGTCTTATCGTCGCCAATCGAGTGCGCCAATGTCTGCAGCGTCACACTTGCGGTGAACTTTTGCAGAGCGAGCGAGTCGTCCTGCACCTTTTCCTGCAGCTCGGGCAGGGTGATGCGGTAAACAGGCTCGGCACCGTCCTCCTGCACCAGTTCCAGCATGGGAACCGTCTGTGCCTTGTAGTACAGCGTACCGCCGTCCTTTTCCACCGTGCCGGTGACGTTATAGGGTTGCGATTTCCATGTCACGTTGCCGTTCTCGTCGGTCACAGGCTCAACGCTCAGGTCGTACCAGATGCGGGTCTTGCCGGTCTCCTTGTCCACATCGTCGGTCTGCTTCGCAATCTCCGTCGTTTTGCCGTCATAGGTCTTGGTAACGGTTTTGATTTCCCCGCGCTTATGCGTGGTGCCGTCTTCGTCCGTCTCGTCCCTGTCGTAGGTCGTCACCGTAATGCTGTAGGGCTGTTTCGTCTTACTATCCAGCGGCGTGACGGTAAAGGTATAGCTGTCGGTCAGGTTGCGCACCGTGCCGTCGGCCTGGGTGTACTTGTTCACCGCGGTCCACTCCACCGTAAAGCGGCGCAGTTCCAGCGGGGCCGTACCGCGATTGCTCTTAAACTCGGGGTCGTTGTACAGGTTGACCTCCTGCGTGTAAACGGCATTGCCAAGCGCGCGTTCCGGTTCGGCAGCGTCCACGGGGGCGTCCAGCGTGATGGCCGGCAGCTGTGCCTTTGCGGCATCCTGCTGCAAGAAGTAGAACCAGTTCGACGCTGTCGTGCCGTCGGTGGGCATAACGCGCACCGCGGGCAGCAGGTATTGTTTTGCATGGTCGGGCGTCAGCGTAAAGCCGTTGCCGTCGGTGTCCTTCCGGATAGTTGGTCAGAATCAGTTTTACCGGATTCAGT
>OGXG01000781.1_pt1 | contig 17113 bp, 15 predicted proteins | sample 1576251 | NCBI WGS metagenome assembly OGXG01 (sample SAMEA3541533, study PRJEB24748) | human gut metagenome | biome: human gut; feature: human-associated habitat; material: faeces | place: China | collected 2012
GATTGTTATCTTGTGGATATTGATGCCTAACTGGTCACTAATCACCTTACTTACAACCGCCCTCGGCAAGAAGGCGCCCGTCACTCAGGGTCTGCCGGAAGGTGTCAAGAGCGACATCGAAGTGATTGTCGACGACAAGAATCCGATTCACGGTGTGGTCGGCTGCGATCGCTACTACGCGCGCGCCGTGCGTGGTTTCGACCCGGCAAGCCACACGCCGAACTGGATGCGCCGCCGCCTAATCCGCGCGGGCATGCGCTCCATCTCTTTGGCGGTGGACGTCACCAATTACGTGATGCTTGATCTTGGCCAGCCGATGCATGCCTACGATCTGGACAAGATTGAAGGACCGATCGTCGTGCGCCGCGCCAACGAAGGTGAGAAGCTCACCACATTGGACGGCAAGGATCATGACCTGAGCGTCGAAGACCTGCTGATCACCGACTCGCCGAACGGCGAGCGTGGCTCTCGTGTGCTTGGCATCGCCGGCGTGATGGGCGGCGAATACAGCGGCATTGTGGACGACACCACCACCATCGTGTTTGAATCCGCGAATTTCCTGGGCAGCTCCGTCCGGATCACTGCCACGAATAGACTTGATGAAAGCGGAGATAATGTCATAATGCATCTCTCCATCCTTGTCGTATGCCAGCGGATTTTGTTGCAACCGTTCGGTCACCATTTCATCGGTGATGACGACAGTCTCTTCCGTTTCCGATTGCACAACGAGTTCCAATATATTAAGCAGCTTGCGGGCGTCTCCACCGGAGAAGCGCAATATGGCCGTTGTTTCTTTCAATTCAATTTTGCGCTCTTTCAATACGGCATCCGTGGTGATGGCACGTTGCAGAAGTTCCAATAAATCTTCTTTCTCCAAAGATTTGAGCACATAAAGCTGGCAGCGGGACAGGAGAGGGCGGATGACCTCAAACGACGGATTCTCCGTTGTTGCGCCAATCAGCGTGACTGTTCCGTTCTCTACCGCTCCCAACAGAGAATCCTGCTGCGACTTGCTGAACCGATGGATTTCATCGATAAACAGAATTGGGCTGGACTGTGAAAAGAAGCGGTTGCTCTTGGCACGTTCTATCACTTCGCGCACATCCTTCACACCGGAAGTCACGGCACTTAACGTATAGAAAGGTGTTTCCAGTTTGTTGGCAATGATTTGCGCAAGGGTTGTTTTACCCACTCCGGGAGGTCCCCAGAGAATAAACGAAGAGATGCGTCCTGCGTCAATCATTTTCCGCAAGATAGCCCCCGGTCCAACTAAATGTTTCTGACCGATATAATCATCCAAAGTCTTTGGCCGTAACCGTTCTGCTAGTGGTTGCATAATTTTTTAGAATACCATTAATACCATGAAGCGGATACCGTTTTTGTTGATACCCGGATTATCACGATAAGTGAAACGATGTACATACTCAACGTGCAGCAACTTGAAAATGTTGTAGATACCTACACTTGCTTCGACATACGGCACTTTCGGGTCCATCACGAAACTGGTGAACTTACCGTCGCGTGTCGGGAAACGGAACAAATCGGGATTGTTGCTCTTGAATGGATTGTTCTTGTCCGTCAATGTTCCCCACAAAGCACGTACACGGAACATTTCCCTCCATTTCAGGTTCTTGATAAGAGGAATACGGTTGAAGAGTTTTCCATTCATGTCGTAGGATAATGACATGGAAGCGTAACGGTCGTTCAGGAATTCCATGTTATTAATCAAGTTGAACGTTTCGCGCTGGGTGATGTAGGACAAGTTGGCTTCCGGCAGGATTAACAACGGGAAAGGAACTGTGTTCCATTCTGCACCTGCTTTCACGCTGCAATCAATCTTTCCCCAGGAAGCCGGGAGCCAGAAACGTTTCCACACACTTGCTTCCGTGCGGTTAAAGTTATAATCCCCGCCCAATACTCCTTTGAAACCCATGGCATGAGTGAGCGTAAAGATAGGAGCGTCCAGCGACACAGGCACGCGGCGTTGCTTGGAGTTGACAAATGATTCGCCCGGCGCATAGCGCAGCGTCAGACTTGCTTCGGAAGTCGTGACATCGTGCACACGGGTTTGTGCGGCATCATTGCGCAGGTATTCTAGTTTGCCGGTAGGCTCGTCGTTACGGTGTCGCAACATGGCTTTCACTCCGAATCCGGTCAGCGTTTCGAGTTCATAATTAATGGTGGCGTCGCGCATATACGACATTTGGTCTACTGTCGTTGTCTTGACCGACAGGAAGATATTATCTTTATCCGTAAACAGGAATTTGTCCATCGGTGACATTACGTCATAACTGTACGTTGCCGAAAGATAATGTTTCGGGAACTCCCAGACCACATAATCGCGTTTGTTGAACGAATAAGTCACCGTTCCGCTATATTTCCAGCGTTCGTCTTTCAGACCGTACGCTCCGTATCCGCTCAAGAACCAGTGCTTGTCGAAATGAGCCGTAGTCATACCGCTCAACCGGAAACGGGTACCATCAATGTAATTGCTCGAAATCATGGTGTTGATAGGGCCGATGTCCACTTTGCTCGGATGCTCTTTGCTTCCTGTTTCTACAAAGTTCTCAATCAGTGCTTTCGCTCCGAAGATGATGTATTTGAATCCCGGAATCTGTTCGAGACGGTTGACGAATACATCCATCGAACTTTCTTTCTTTGTCAATGGTACTTGACGGACACTCGCCCAGTACTCATCGCTTTTCGAGAGCATATCCGCTTCTTTTATCACGCTGCCTTTCAACCGGAACAGTCGTTGTTCAATAGGATCGAATTTATAATTACTATATTTCGTGGTTCGTTCCACCTGCAATCCACCTGCTGTTTTGTTGGAATTCCAGGAAAGGTCTACGGTCATGTCATCATCCGCCAATACCCAGTTGCCGTTGGGCAGTTGCTCATACTGTTGCGTGATGTCCATGCGGTTGACAAAGTTGACTCCGGTCTTTTTAGGCAGGTTCATTGTACATTTCTGAACGGCGTATGTAGAGTCGTTCAATACATACAGATGTCCGGTGAATCCGAAGTCCTGCGAGTTTTGCGGAACAAAAGTGAGGTGGACACATTCGCGTTTGTTTACCATCAATGTATCCATCAGATAATATTTATAAAATGAGATGGCATTGTTACCGATCGGACTGACGAAACGCTGCTGAAGCAACCGGATATCATCATCGTAGATATTGATGTCGGCAAATACGTCTTTCAGTACGGTGCCGAGCATATCTCCCGTAGAGAAAAATTCTTCTATACCATTGGAGTTCTTTCCTTTGATAATCGTTTTCTTGTTTTCGGGATTTTTGCGGTAGATGGTTTGCGAGGACGTTTCCTGTACGGAAATTGGGAGAATCAACTTATTGGTTGTTTCCGACACTTCCACTTGGTCTCTTAAGAATGAATATTTTTTGTAGATACCTTTTTCGAGCTTTTCCGGTGTGAGGTCGTTGATAGACATTTTCATCTTCTCGTACTTGTCGTACTGATAGTACTCGTTCACTTCGAGGACTTGTGCCTTTTTGTGTTCGATTACCTTCTTCATGAATTCCACTGCCGGATTGTTTTTGCGGGAATATTTCTCCTTTTGAGGTTTCACGACAACCTCGTTCAGGAGCACATTATCCGGAGCTAACTTAACGTTCACTGTCTGATTGTTGGAACCAACCCGAACCGTTTTACTGATATAACCTACAGCGGAGAACACCAGCGTTCCTCCGTTTCTGCGGGCTTCAAGACTGTATTCTCCGTCAATATTGGTGATGGTACCCATATCTCTCTTTTCCTGGTAGTAAACAGAGATATACATCAATGGCTCGTGGGTAACCGAATCAGTGACTACCCCTTTAATTTGCTGCGCAAAAGCATTGGAAGCTACCAATACGAGTAAGAACAGTATAAGTATTTTGTTATATCGTTGTATCATAACGTTCGTAGTAGGGCTGCAAAGTTAACAAATAACTCTAAGGATAACAGAATATATAACTTTTTTTACCCATCGTTTTTTGTTGTTTACAAGCATATATCGTCCGATAATTCAAAGAACATCCCGCTGTTAATCCTTTTGATAAGGCCGTTTCCGCATTTCGTTCTCCCGGTTTCGGTATTTGAAACCTTTGCTCCCGTTGTAGGGCACTTTTTGTTTCGACCCTTGAAACTTTTTGTTTCCCGGCATGAAACTGTTGGTTTCTCGGTGTGAAACACTTTGTTTCTCGGTGTGAAACTATTAGTTTCAAGGCGTGAAACTAACAGTCCCATGCCGGGAAATGGAATGGAACATGCCGGGTAAATGTTATTTGCTCGTAAGTATCTGTACAATACGCTCTGCGGTACGTCCGTCCCAACGTTCGGGAAGTTCGCCACGTTTCCATTCACCGTGCATCAGTGTATCCATGGTTTTGGCAAGCAGGGCAGGATCTTCTCCGACAAGTTCGTTGGTTCCCATGCGCCACGTTTCCGGATGTTCGGCATACGTGTTGAGTGTGATACAAGGAATACCTAGGAAGGTCGCTTCTTCGGCTACGTTTCCTGAATCTGTTATGATTCCTTTCGCCTTGTTTATCAGATAACCGAAGAACAGGTAGTTTTGCGGCGGCATGATATGGAGATTCGGAGCTTCGATGTCCAACTCTTTAATGGCATTACGTACGTAGGTATGTAGCGGTGCAACGATAGGCATACCGGCAGACTTGTCGATGATTGTTTTCATCAACTGACGCAGATTCTCCTTATTGCCGAGTAATACACGACGGTTGAGAGTAAATAGGAGATAATTTCCTTCTTGCAGTCCCAGGACGGAGAACCATATCGGTTTAAGCAAGCGGTTCCGGTTATAGCGGATGGCATCAATCAGAATGTTGCCTACATAATATACGTTTTCGCTTTCCGTTCCCGTCTGGTTCAGGTTGCGGTTGGCAACCATGCCGGCTGTGAACAGATAGTCGGATAGTCCGTCTGTAATCATACGGTTGACTTCTTTCGGCATTTTCATATCGAAAGAACGGGTTCCGGCTACGAGATGTGCTACCTTGATACCTTGTTTCTTGGCAACGATGGCACAACTCATGGTTGCGGTCAAGTCGTCTACCACAAGGACTACGTGTGCCGGATTTTCCGTCAGTTCTTGTTCAAAGGCTACCATGATTCCGGCTGTCAAACTCGTTGGATTACTGCTTTCCACTCCCAGATATACATCAGGAGCTTTCATGTCGAGATCCGAAAAGAGAGAAGCATCCAGACTCGTATCGTCTTTCCTCCCGGTATAAACCAGTCGGTAAGAGATACTTTTACCCAGCGCCCGTGCGGCTTCAATAGCGCGTGTAATGGGAGCTATCTTCATAAAATTGGGGCGTGCCCCCGCAACAATTGTTATTTTCATATTGTTTCTACCTAATTCGGTTTAATTCGTGAAGCAAAAGTACATTTTCTTACGGAATTTATTCGTTACTTTGCATACAAAATAACAAATATATGCCCACATTCGTTCAAATTCTTGATTTTATAGGCACATTTGCCTTTGCTATTAGTGGTATCCGACTAGCTTCGGCGAAACGTTTCGACTGGTTCGGCGCTTATGTGGTAGGACTTGCTACGGCTATCGGCGGCGGTACCATCCGTGATGTACTGCTCGACGTGACACCGGGATGGATGACTGACCCTATCTATCTGATTTGTACAGGACTGGCTTTGTTATGGGTCATCTGTTTCGGACGCTGGCTCATCCGGCTCAATAATACTTTCTTCATTTTCGATACCATCGGTCTGGCACTGTTTACCGTGGTAGGTGTAGGCAAGAGCATTGCTTTGGGGTATCCTTTCTGGGTGGCGATTATCATGGGTAGCATTACGGGAGCGGCCGGTGGGGTGATTCGTGACGTATTTATCAATGAAATACCTCTTATCTTCCGAAAGGAGATTTACGCAATGGCTTGTGTCGTAGGCGGTATTGCATATTGGATTTGCGATCTCGCAGGTATGGAGTCCTACGCTTGTCAGTTGATTGGCGGATCAGCCGTATTTCTGACTCGCATCTTAGCTGTGAAATATCACATTTGCCTGCCTATATTAAAAGGTGGTGAAGAGCCGGAAGAATAAAAAAGATATTGCCCGAGTGAATGTGTTCATATTGTTTCTATCGGATAGCTAAGAATTAATAGTTTATATTATAAAATTAGGCACGGATTACACGGTTGCTGTATGGTAATCATCATTCTAACAACCGTGTAATCCGTGCAATCCACACCTAATAATACAAAATTATTTAGCCCGTTTCTCTTACTTGTTTTTGTTTCTTACTTACTTCTCTTCCTTTATATACAGCTCCCCCTGAAAACTAATGGACTGACGGTTTTGCATATTGACATCAATGCTTGCCGAACCATTGGGGAATACTTTGACTCTGTATTCATACCTGTCTTCGGGATTGCGTGCGATAAACTCGATGACGGCATTTCCTTTCTTATCCATTTTCATACTGTATTCTTTGAGCACAGCTTTAAAATTTAGCCCGTCGCCTCCGCCATAGGGGATGCTGTAAGCCCGTCCATAATAAGGCAGATAAGAAATGACCGAATCGTTTCTGATTTCCAGTGAGTAGGAAGATGTCAAAGGGATGGAGCGTCCGCGCATCGGCATGGCGGTGTTGACATCTATCTTGTAGTTTTCAGATTCAATCAGCTTCTTTACGGCTTCTTTCTTCTGTTCTTTCTTTTCCTTTTTACTTTGAGCCGAAAGGGTAGGGATGCCCACTAGCAAGGCTAGTAACAGCATAAAGATTTGTTTCTTCGTTCTCATATCAGTTGTATTTAGGTTGATGTATATATGTATAACAACCAAATATAAGAAAAAGACAGGGATAGTTCTGTTTCCTTTAATGAAAATTAAACAGAAATCCCTGTTATTTATAAGTTTAGACCAATTAAGGGCATAATCAACTTTTGAATAAAAACGCTTGGGAAGAAAATTAGAACAGGCTTTTAGAACTGTTCCAGTATTTCAATTCGTTTTTCAATGGGAGGATGAGTGGCAAACAATCCGTTGATTCCGCTGAATATGCTTTTCGATTTCTTTTTAGGATTCTGTATAAATAATTGCGCCACGTCTTTCCTCTCTACTGCCTCGATAGCAGGATCTGCTGATATTTTGCGGAGAGCGCTGGCCAGTGCCAACGGATTCTTTGTCATTTCTGCCGATCCCGCGTCTGCCATGTATTCGCGTTTGCGTGAAATGGCAAAACGCATCAGGCTTGAGAAAAGATAACCGATGGCGGCTATCACTAAAGCGAGTAGAATGAAAAGAAAAATACCGCCACTACCTTTGCTGTTGCTGCGTACACGTATGTGTGTGATGGTATATAGGGTGATTTCTGTCAGCATGGAAAAGATACCGACAAAGACGATGGATATTATCAGCAAGCGCACGTCACGGTTGCGGATATGACTTAGCTCATGCGCAATCACTGCTTCCAGTTCTTCATCATTCAGTTTTTTGATGATACCTTCCGAGAGGGTAACAGTGTATGTACGTTCATTGATGCCGCTTGCAAATGCATTCAGAGAACTGTCATAGATGATATTGATTTTCGGCATCTTCATGCCTTGCGACATACATAGGTTTTCTACCAGGTTGTAAACGCGTTTATTCTCTATACGATCCAGCGGTTTGGAACCGGTGGCAGAATTGATAATGCTTGTGTTGGCCCAGTAGGCAATCAGAAACCAGATGATTACGATCCCCATGGTGTATGGCAACGAAGAGAGAAAGAAATGATTGACCATTGGCATTATTTCTATTTCCATACTCTTTCCGTATCCAAAAAGAACCAACAGGTAGCAGGATAAATAGAGGAGTGCTGCCACGAGACAGGGAAACAGGAACAGTAGAAACGCAGAGCGCAGATTATTCCGGCTCTGCTGTGTTTGGATTCCGACGTATTGCATGCGTGTTCAACTTTTGTAATTGAGTGGACGGTGTGAATAAAGAGTTTAGAAACTTATTTTAGGTGCCTGATCCAGATTCGCACGTTCATTCTTCCCCAGGTCGAACATGATTTCTCTTTGGAATCCGGTCATTCCTGCTACTATATTCGATGGGAATGTCTGTACGGCGTTATTATATTCTTTAGTTGCCGAGTTGAAGTAACGGCGGACAGCAGCCAGTTTATTCTCTACATCAGCAATTTCTTCCTGTAATTGCAGGAAATTTTGATTAGCTTTCAAATCGGGATAAGCCTCGAGAGTGATTTTCAATCCTGCAAGAGCAGAGCTTAACTGGTTTTCGGCAGCTATCTTATCATCAATCGTTTTTGCGCCCACTGCACCGTTACGTGCCTGAATCACCCGGTCGAGCGTTTCCTTTTCATGTGCGGCATATCCTTTCACGGTGTCTACCAGTTGGGGAATGAGATCATGGCGTTGTTTCAACTGTACATCGATGTCGGCGAACGCATTTTCACGATTGTTTCTCAATTTCACTAATGAGTTGTACATGGAAGCAAAGAAGATGCCCAGCAATACAATAATCCCTACAATAATAAGTATGGTCATAGCTTTTTGTTTTATTTAATAATATAAAATCAAAAGTAATCTATTTGGTTCTTTTAACCAAGTAGTAGGGGGTAAATTTCGCTAATACCACCTAAAAACTGTCAGAAAGCACCCAAAATCTGTCAATTGATAGAATTTCACCCTAAAAAATAACGGATCCTACCCTGCTTGATAAGCAAAATACCTTTAAACTTGCAAACATCGAGAAAAACGAAATATTAACCATAAAACCATTAAAGTATGAAAAGTTTAAGTTTCAGAAAAGATTTAATTGGAGTACAGGAAGAGTTGCTTCGTTTTGCTTATAAATTGACGGCCAACCGTGAAGAAGCAAATGACTTATTGCAGGAAACATCTTTAAAAGCATTAGATAATGAAGAAAAATATGTTCCGGACACAAATTTCAAAGGATGGATGTACACTATCATGCGCAACATCTTTATAAATAACTACCGTAAAATAGTACGCGATCAAACTTTTGTTGACACAACCGATAATTATTATCACTTAAATCTGCCACAAGATTCAGGATTTGAAAGTACGGAAGGTGCTTACGACCTGAAAGAAATGCACCGCATCGTCAACGCACTCCCCCGGGAGTATAAGATTCCTTTCTCTATGCACGTATCTGGTTTTAAATACCGCGAAATCGCAGAGAAATTAGGATTACCATTAGGCACAGTGAAGAGCCGCATATTCTTCACACGTCAACGTTTACAACAGGAATTGAAAGATTTTGTATAAATGAGGATAACGCATACAAACAAGCTTATTAGCAGAAGGAGCAAAGAGATAGATTCTCATTGCTCCTTCCTTTTTTATAACCTAATTTTATTTACGATTAAACGATTTACGATGTACGATTGAAATTTGAATTGTGAATGAGGAGATACTTATGCAAAGATAAGTACTTATAATTCCAAAAGTTATTTCAATCGTACATCGTAAATTGTCTAATCGTAAATCACCTATTCGTCTAATCGTAAATTAAACTAGGTTATAAATTCTTTCTTGTTATTTGCTTTTCTTTTTTTTGCTTTTTTTCTTTTCAACGGCCTTCTCTTCCGGTGGGAATTTAGGAACCAGATTCATCAGCCGTAATATCTGATTTTGTCGTTTTAGTATGTATGACGAAGGTTTCGCCGAGTTAAATCGTATCGGGTTGGGGAGGGTGGCGGCGATGAGTGCACATTGTCCCCGGGTCAGCTTGTCGGCTGTTGTTCCGAACTTATTTTTTGCGGTTGCTTGTGCGCCGTAGATGCCATTTCCCATTTCTATAGAATTGAGATAGACTTCCATGATTCGCTCTTTCGACCAGAAGAGTTCGATGAGAAACGTAAAATAGACTTCGAGCCCTTTGCGTACCCACGAAGATTGCGGCCATAAGAATACATTCTTGGCTGTCTGCTGACTGATGGTGCTTGCTCCCCGTTTCCGTTTGCGTGTTTCGTTTTCTTTCATCGCTTTCTTGATTTCTACGAGGTCGAACCCGTTGTGTTCGGCAAAACGGTTGTCTTCGGAGGCTATGACCGCCATCGGCAGGTTGGGAGATATCTTATCAAAAGAAACCACGTGTGCTTCCACGTGGGTTTATCTCCTGAAAAAACTTGCTGAACGCTTCGGATAACCATCAACGGAGTTACATAAACCGGCATGAAACGATAAATAATCACTGCCAGTAGTGTTGATGCAAAGAAGAAAATCAGCAGGTTGCGCGTATAGCGCAGTAATTTTTTAATGAGTAGCTGCTTGTGCATCTCTAATCATTTGTTCACTTGCGTACATGTATACTTCTACACGACGGTTTTGTTCGCGACCGGCAGCAGTGTCATTGCTTGCAACGGGATCGCTTTCACCCATTCCTTGTACACTCTTGATTTGATTGGTGGAAACACCGCAACTCAACAAGTAACTGGACACACTTTGCGCACGTTCTTGTGATAAGTTCAGGTTCTTTTGCTGGCTTTGTGCAGCAGTACTGTTCTTCCAGCCCTGGTTGTCGGTATATCCGTAGATAGACACGTCCATATCCCGGTTCTGGTTGAGCACATTGTTGGCAAACTTGCTTAAAGCAGATTTAGCAGCAGCACTTAGATTTGCATTACCGGTAGTGAAAAGAATACCCGAGTCGAATGTTACTTTCACGGCTTGCAATCCGTTGTTGTCTGTTATCTGTTCTACTTGTGCGCCTTCAATTTGTTTTGCTTCTGCTGCTGCTTTGTCCATCTTCTTACCGATAAGAGCACCTGTACCTGCACCTACTGCCGTACCAATAGCAGCACCGATAGCAGCACCTTTACCTTTACCGATAACACCTCCCAGGATCGCACCTAGTGCAGCGCCCGAACCACCACCGATAGCAGCACCTTTACCAGTGTTGTTCATACTTCCACAGCTACCAAATATCATGGCAATACTCATGAAGAGAACCATAAATTTCATCTTGTTCATAATGTTGATGTTTTTTAATTGGTTTATAAAAAATGTTTTTATACGAATCACTTCGCATTATTAATAACAATGCAAAGATACATATTATTTGGCAAGCGTGTACTTTTTAAGTTAAAATAACTCGGAAGAGCCCCTTTGTTTGTTAATAAAGGGAAATGATAATTATCCTTTTATCGTTGAAGGAATACTCAAACACTTCTTTTTAATAATAATGAACCAACTCAAAAGAATTAACCCTTTGGCAACCGTGGTGATGCAGACTGCCCACCAGATTCCTTCCACTCCCATGCCCATCCGTACAAACAGGATGGCAAGCGGAATGCGCATATAGTTGCAACTGATGCTGATAATGGCAGGAGGGATGGTGCGTCCGATGCCGTAGAATACTCCTTGCATGGTGATTTCGAGCATCATAAAAAGCTGCGAATATCCGTCGATACGGAGGAATACACCTCCGGCTTCGTAGGCCGCCTGTTCGGGGACGAATATGGCAAAAACTTCATTCCCGAAGAACACGAATAGCAATGTACAGAATGTTCCGAAGATTCCCGTCATCCATAAAGTCGTATACCAGGCTCTAAGTACCCGTTCCACTCGTCCGGCGGCGTAGTTTTGGGCGATGAAGGCACTTAGTGCGGTGGAGAATCCCTGTGAGGTATTCCAGGTGATTGCTTCAATTTGCCCTCCGGTGGTGAAAGTCATCAGTCCGATGTGTCCTCCCTGTTCCGAGGCGGTGCGGCAAAGGAACATATTGACGAAAGCAAATAGCGTATTCAAAGTAGCTACGGGCAATCCCAGTTTAAAGATTCTCCGTGTATATTTTTTCTTTAGCCGCGTGAAGAAAGGGAAACCGCCAAGCAGAGCATCCCGGCAACGCAACTGATAGACGAAAATTAGGAAAACACTTGCTTCCGCAATCCAGGTAGCGTATGCCGCACCATTGGTTCCCAGCCCGAAACCGAAAATGAAGAGTGGGTCCAGAATGATGTTCAGTATCAATCCTGTGCCGCTGATAAAGAACGGGACTTTACTGCGCCCTGCTGCATTATAAATTCCGGTGAAGGCAGCGGAAAGGAAAATAAAAGGCAATCCGGTAGAAACAATCCGCAGATATTGGATGGCATTGGCCGTAATATGATCTTCGAGTTCATAGATGCGTATGATAGGTTCTGCAAATATAAAAAGGAGTGTGCCCCAACAGATGGAAATAATCAAAGCAATCGTGATGTTATGAGATGCGAAACTGCGGGCATCTTCCTGGCTTTGCGCACCGATGGATTGTCCGACACTCACTTCAGATCCCACCTTATTTAATAAGGAGATAGAACCGGACATCCAGGTCAGGATTCCGACAGAACCGATGGCGGCTACGGCTTCACTTCCCAGTCGTCCTACCCACGCCATATCTGTGAGGCTATATGCCATTTGGATAAACGACGTTGCCATGATCGGCATTGCCAGATTAAACAGTTGACGATTGATAGGGCCTTGTGTCAGATTCTTTATTCCTTGCATATAATTTTTCTAATCAAAATGGGCTGCAAAGATACGCAAAATTACTATCTTCGCGCATCTAATTATTCATTAATCAAAGTACATAGATACTATGAAACAGAAATTTTCTACTATTTTTATCTTGCTGCTTCTCTTTTTTGCTGGTTCACGAGTGGTAGCGCAAAATGCTCCGAAACCTTTTGATATTGAACAACCTTCACTTCGCGTATTCCTTCCTGCGCCGGAATTGGCAACGGGGCGTGCTGTGGTTGCGTGTCCGGGAGGTGGATATTCACATTTGGCATTCGAACACGAAGGCTGTGATTGGGCTCCCTACTTTAATAAACAAGGTATTGCATTGATTGTGCTAAAATACCGGATGCCGAACGGTGATCGTACATTGCCCATTTCGGATGCTGAAGCAGCAATGAAATTGGTGCGTGACAGTGCCAATGTCTGGAATTTGAACCCGAATGACATTGGTATCATGGGCTCTTCTGCCGGTGGACATCTGGCTTCTACCATTGCCACTCATGCTAAGCCCGAACTTCGTCCGAATTTTCAGATTCTTTTCTATCCTGTGATTACGATGGATAAATCTTATACCCATAGGGGCTCTCACGACAACCTTTTGGGAAAAGATGCTTCTGCTGAATTGGAACTTGAATATTCTAATGAAAAGCAAGTGACGAAAGATACACCACGTGCTTTTATCGTATATAGTGATGATGATAAAGTCGTTCCGCCTGCTAACGGAGTTAATTATTATTTGGCGCTGAACAAGAACAATGTTCCTTCAGTGCTTCATATTTATTCTTCCGGTGGACATGGATGGGGAATTCGCGAGGGTTTCCTCTATAAGAATGAAATGTTGGACGAACTGACGTCTTGGCTCCGTAGTTTCAAAGTACCTCATAAAGATGCTATCCGTGTAGCTTGCATTGGAAATAGTATTACGTATGGAGCACGTATCAAGAATCGTGATCGTGACAGTTATCCGGCTGTGTTGAGTCGTATGTTGGGAGAGGCTTATTGGGTAAAGAATTTCGGAGTCAGTGCCCGCACTCTGCTGAACAAGGGCGATCATCCTTATATGAATGAAAAGGCTTATCAGGATGCGCTGGCTTTCAATCCTAATATCGTTGTTATCAAGTTGGGTACGAATGACAGTAAATCATTCAACTGGAAATATAAGGCCGACTTCACGAAAGATCTGCAAACGATGGTCGATGCTTTCAAAGCATTGCCAGCTCAACCGAAGATTTATCTTTGTTATCCTTCTAAAGCCTATCAGACCGGTGATAATATCAACGATGATATCATCTCTAAACAAATCATTCCGATGATAAAGAAGGTTGCCAAGAAAAATAACTTGTCTGTCATCGATCTTCACGCAGCAATGGATGGAATGCCCCAATTGTTTCCGGATAAGATCCATCCGAATGAAGAAGGGGCTAAAGTGATGGCAAAAGCTGTTTATCAGTCCTTGAAAAAGTAAAATAAGGAACTTGACGATTGTAAAATTTCCGGTTGAAATAATCTCTTTTAGAGAAAATTTTAACCGGAAATTTTTTAGTTTAATCACAAATAATCTTCTTATAATATGCTAAAAAAAGTGTCTTTCTGAAAGTTAGATTTGTTACCAATCTGTATTTTTGCGCCCGAAAAATAATAAAATGATAAATAGCGTTATGAATAGACTACAAGATTTTACCTTTTTCTCGCAGTTGATGGCTAACGCTAATATGGGATGGTGGAAAGCCAATTTATCAACTGCGAATTATGAATGTTCTGACTTTATAGTAGAGTTATTAGGTCTGGATCAGACCGGAGTTATTAGTTTTGAAGATTTCAATAAACGTATTCAGAAAGAGGAACAACTTTCTACAACTGTTCATTCTTATGGTGTGTATCAACGGCCGGAGGTGGTGTATTTGCTTGATACGGTGAAAGGATCTGTTTGGGTACGTAGCAAGGTATGCTTTCAAGAAACGGATGAAGACGGAAACGAAATCGTCTATGGTATATCCGAAGTGCAAGATGGTCCTGATATGGCATCTGCTTACCAAGCTTTGCAATACAGTGAGCGTCTCTTATCTAACATTTTCAAGTATTTGCCTATTGGTATCGAATTATACGATATGGATGGGGTATTGGTGGATCTGAACGATAAGGAATTAGAAATGTTTCATATAGAGAAGAAAGAAGATGTATTGGGGATTAATCTTTTTGAGAATCCTATTTTTCCGAAAGAAATGAAAGAACGGCTGAAGAAAAATGAAGATGCCGACTTTACTTTCCGTTATGACTTCTCGAAGGTCGGATCGTATTATCAGAATACCCAAAAACAGGGTACGATTGATCTGATGACTAAAGTGACTACATTATATAATAGTGAGCATCAGCCAATAAACTATCTATTGATTAATGCGGATAAGACAGAAACAACGGTAGCCTATAATAAGATTCAGGAGTTTGAGGAGTTTTTTGAATTGGTCGGTGATTATGCCAAGGTCGGTTATGCTCATTTCAATATTTTGAGTGGACACGGCTATGCCCAAAAAAGCTGGTACAGAAATGTGGGTGAAGCGGATGAAACTCCGTTGTCCGACATCTTTGGCACATACCGGCATTTCCACCCTGATGACCGTGCCTTGTTGATTCGGTTTTTGGACGACGCACGAAAGGGACTTACTACCCAACTTAGCAAAGAGATGCGTGTCCTTAGGGAGGATGGCACATACACATGGACGCATGTCAATCTGTTAGTAAAGAAATATGCCCCGCAGGACCGGATTATCGAAATTATCAGCATCAATTATGATATCACAGAACTGAAAAGGACAGAAGAAATGCTTGTCAAGGCACGTGATAAAGCTGAAGCGTCCGATCGGTTAAAGTCTGCTTTCCTGGCTAATATGAGTCACGAAATCCGTACTCCTTTAAATGCTATTGTCGGCTTTTCAAGCCTGTTGACTAGTACGGAAAATGCAGCGGAAAAGGAACTATATAATTCTCTGATTGGACATAACAACAAACTATTATTAAATCTGATTAATGATGTAATTGATCTTTCTAAAATAGAATCCGGTTATCTGGAATTGCGTCCGGACTGGGTTAACCTTACCGAGCTTCTTGACGAGAGTGTAGCGGAGTATGTTCATCAAGTACCATCCGGCGTTGAACTTCTGACTAACTATCCGGCACATGATTCTCTGGTAGAACTGGATAGACTGCGTATCAAACAGATCTTGAGTAATTTCCTTTCGAATGCCTTAAAGAACACTACCACCGGACACGTGGAAGTCTTCTATGAGGTAGATCACCAATCTGTCAGAATCGGTGTTAAAGATACCGGTCGGGGCATCCCACAGAATATGCTTGAAAAGATATTCGAAAGGTTTGAGAAATTGGATTCCTTTGCTCAAGGGGCCGGTCTGGGCTTACCTATCTGCAAACTGATCGTCGAGAAGATGAACGGGCGGATATTAGTCGATTCCCAACTGGGGATAGGTACTACTTTTATAATCGAATTACCGTGTCGCTCTATGCTTGTAGAATAAGTATATGTGAAGAATATCAAAAGAAAAATCCCTTGATAATGACTGATTATCAAGGGATTAATTTTGTGTTTTGTGATCCGCCTGGGTCTTTAACCCATGCGGTTCACTGTCCTAAATATCAATATTTTAACTATCGTTATCCCTTTGAGGGGGTACGATTTGGACACTGACTTTTTTATATGTTTCTGTCCGCTTTTGGCGGATGTCTGTCTCCATGTATCTTGGGTTCAAAAGTACACATTCGTTTTGAATTATGCAAGTCTTTGATTATTAATATTTCAACTTAGGTGCAAGCTATATATACATATATATATGCTTGCACCTTGCACCTAAAATTAATATTCGTAAATATTGTTACTCCACAGTTTTGTAATTTCTATTATTTGTTCTTCTGACAAGATAGTTGTTGAAGGTATTTTACCAATAGAGAAGGTCACCAGTACTTTAGTTATTTCTTTTTTTTATTACTAGATCACTAATGTTGTGCTTATGGATAAATTCTAGATAGCAACTGTTCATAATTTCCCATGTTTGTATCTCTCTTTCAGGTCTAATATCCAATTCATAGTTATATATACTTTCATTGAGAGACATGGATAAATTCTGTCCGATTCCATAAAATATAGATTTAGCTCGAACTAGTAATTGTTTAGATAGTATACTGTTTCTTTCTTTGGGATGTTTAAGTTCACTTCTATTTACAACGACTGATTCACTATTTGCTATTAACTTTTTAAATGAAATGTAGCGGCATAAATCTTGATAAATATCAGGTCTAATAACTTTCAATAGTTTTATTGTGAGCTGTCTAGTTGATTCTTTAGATGAGTCTAATGCAAATTTATCAGATAGATAGAGTGAGTATTTTCGTATTTCTTCTTTTGTAATGTTGTGCCAAATAGGAAGTATAATTTTTTGTCCATCGATTTCTTTGGAGAGGAGAGATCTGTATTCGTAATCAGTCCATCTCTTTTTTAAAAAATCAGGAGATATAATAATACCGAAATTTGAATATATTAATCCTTCATCAATAGATTTAGATAGGCTGTCCCCTACATTTAAGGAAAA
>OGXG01000782.1_pt1 | contig 17102 bp, 18 predicted proteins | sample 1576251 | NCBI WGS metagenome assembly OGXG01 (sample SAMEA3541533, study PRJEB24748) | human gut metagenome | biome: human gut; feature: human-associated habitat; material: faeces | place: China | collected 2012
CCCCTGCCGCAACTGCTCGAAGTGGCGGAGAAATACGGCCTGAAGATCATTTCGATCGCCGACCTGATCGCCTACCGCCTGCGTAACGAATCGATCGTAGAACGCGGTGAAACGGCCGAGATGCCGACCGAATACGGCATGTTCAAAATCACCGTGTTCCGTCAGAAGAGCAACGGGCTGGAACACATGGTACTGACCAAGGGCGAATGGACCGAAGACGAGCCGGTACTGCTCCGCGTGCACTCCTCGTGCGCCACGGGCGACATTTTGGGATCGTGCCGCTGCGACTGCGGCGCACAGCTCCACGAAGCGATGCGCATGATCGAAAAAGAGGGCAAGGGCGCCGTCGTTTATCTCAGCCAGGAAGGACGAGGCATCGGACTCTTCAACAAGATCGCAGCCTACAAACTCCAGGACGAAGGACTGGACACGGTGGATGCCAACGTGCGCCTGGGCTTCGGCGTCGATGAGCGCGACTACGGCGTGGGCGCCAGCATCATCCGCGAAATGGGGATCAAACACATGCGTCTGATGACCAACAATCCGCTCAAAAGAGTAGGGTTGGAGGGTTACGGCCTGAAGATCGACGAGATCGTACCGATCGTCATCGCCCCCAACAAGTACAACGAACGCTACCTCGAAACCAAACAGGAGCGCATGCACCACAAACTCAACCTCTGCAAGCATTAAAATACAAAGATATTACCGAAGAATCGTCCGAAGGGATTTTCTCGGTTTTGCCGCAGCCCGAAATCCTTGTCCGCAAGGCATGAACGGAACGGATGGCAGAACCGCGAATGGAACCGCCGGACAGCCGGAAGCGAATTTCCGGACAGCAATATTTCAACGAAAATGAACGCCAAGGATTTGCGAATCGTCTTCATGGGTACGCCCGAATTCGCCGTGCCGTCGCTGCGTGCACTGGTGCGCAGCGGCTACAACGTCGTCGGGGTGGTCACTACTCCGGACAAACCGGCGGGACGCGGACAGAAATTGCATGAAAGCGACGTAAAGATCGCGGCCCGAGAACTCGGATTGCCGATTCTGCAACCGGAGAAGTTGCGCGATCCGGCCTTCGTCAGTACGATGGAGGAGTTGCGGCCTGACCTGGGAATCGTAATTGCCTTCCGGATGCTGCCGGAGGTCGTCTGGGCGATGCCCCGACTCGGCACCTTCAACCTGCATGCGTCGCTGCTGCCGCAATACAGGGGTGCGGCACCGATCAACTGGGCGATCATCAACGGAGAATCCAAAACGGGCGTCACCACTTTCCTATTGAACCACGAAATCGACAAGGGAGCGATTTTAGGCCAAGTGGAAATGCCGATTCAGCCGGAAGATAACGTAGGAACTCTTTATGACAGGCTAATGACCGTCGGAGCCGATCTGGTCGTGCAGACCGTCGAACGGATCGCCGCCGGAGAGATCACCCCCGTCGTACAGTCCGACGAGGACACATCGCTGCGGCCGGCACCCAAAATCTTCAAAAACGACTGTCTGATCGACTGGACTCAATCCGGAAAACGCATCATCGACTTCATTCGCGGGCTGTCGCCCTATCCGGCAGCCTGGACCCGGCTGCTGCGAGAGGAACAGGAGGCGAATTCGGCCAAGATTTTCGAAGCGCGCTTCGAAGCCGGTGGTCCGGAAGCTCCATGCGGCACGATCGACACCGACAACCGCAAATACCTGCGGATCCGATGTGCGGACGGTTGGATCGACGTCCTCTCGCTGCAATTATCCGGCAAGAAACGCATGGCAGCGCAAGAGCTGCTGCTCGGATTCCGCGATGCAAACTCCTACGTCTGTCGATAAAACGCTATCTGCAATCGGAATAACGAGGAAATCCGAAGAGGATTTTTAGACGAAGCATCGAATTTCCGGTCGAACGCCCGGCAACAAAGCAATGAATAAACCGAAACGATAAATAAAAATAAGCCGTAAAAATCGCATAATGCTCAATCGGTTTACTATATTTGTAATCGGAACATAAAACCATTTTGCCTATGAGAAAATAACAGCTCTTCTATTCTTCAGTACAATATGTCATGCCGTCCGATAGGATACGGGTATGACAATACATATAAAAAGCGTTAGCTTTATTTCTTGCTTTCTGAAACTTCGCAACTTTCAAAAAGTCTGACAAGAGTAAAGTGTAAACGCTCACGTTCAACGTGGGCTTTACTCTTATTTGTCAGACAAGGTATTGCGAAGACCTCAGAAAGCAAATAAAAAGTTTAGCCTGCGTTTTTTATATACCTGTCAAACAACACCATTCATTATTCAACTCAAAAGAAAATTTCCTATGAAACGCCTGATTTTCATAATTGCTTCAATACTCCTCGGACAAACTGTCTGCGCACAAGACATCATCCAGAAAAAAGATGCGACGGAGATCCAAGCTAAAGTGCTGAAAATAACCGACACGGAAATCGAATACCAAAGATGGGACAATCCGGACGGCCCGATCTATACGATTCCCGCAGAGGATGTCTTCACCATCACCTATCAAAACGGCTCGAAAGAGGTCATCTCGCATTTCGATTCCTCCCGGCGATCGGCTGCCGACAAACAACAATTCGGCAAATTACCTCGTTACCAGGGAGAAGTTGCCTTCGCATACGGTTCGGCCGTAAGCGAAGGAATGCAAGATCTATTTCCCCGCATCGTATTCGAAACGGTACACGGCGTGCGGATAAATCCGTATCTATTCGCCGGTGTCGGCTTGGGAATCAATTATTTCTACAAAGACATCTATTTCTCCAACGGTTGGAACATATACGAATTGGGCAATAGCGGAACCGTCCTCCCCGTATTTGCGAATGTGAAGGGTTATCTGCCCGTTTCAAGCAAAGCGGCCCTCAATCTGTCGTGGGATCTCGGTGCCGCAATAGGGGTAGGGGGTTACTTCAACGAGGGCACCGAATTTTACACCTCCATCGGCCCGGGCGTCACGTTCGGCCGTCAGAGCGGCGGAGTGCGGGGCGATTTCAGCATCCGCTTTCAGCACATGGGAGAAGGATTGAATGCCATCCTGTTCCGCATCGGAATCGGATTCTAAAATACGTCCGGCAAATTTTCAAACACGGCACAAGCCGCCTGTTCGAAATTATCGGCGAATCCAAACCGAAGAGGCTGTCTGCAACTTGCAGACAGCCTCTTCACATCATCCCCGACATTCCATCGACCTTGGACCAATAGGATCTCCAAGTATTCGATCTCTTTTTCCGGTCATTCGCGGGCGAATCCTTTCGGGCCGGATTTCGAGCGATACAAAACACTCCAAAAACACCGGCTCGATCGGGAAGCGGATTATGCCTCTTTTCCCTCTTCCGCCGCGACCGATTGCGCCAGCTCCGAAAGAATACGGACATGCACCCGCTCGTCGGAAACAATCTTATTGAGAAGCTGGATAGCTACTGTGGCCGACTGTGTCAGCTTTTCGGGATTGTTTTTTCGGATACGCTCGATCAACTGCTGATAGGCGGCAATCGTATCTTTTTCGGCCTGGATATTGACCCGAATGGCCTCGGCAGCCGATTCATATTCGACCGTAACCGCCGAACTCGAATACTTCGGAGTATTCACGCGCCCACCCAGTTGTCCGATAAAATCGCCCAAACGGTCGAAATGCTTCATTTCGACGAAAGCGATCCCCAGGAATGTTTCGCCAATGTTTTCGAAGAGCATCCGCTGTTGGGTGTATTGAATGATAGCCGTCAGTTCCGAGGTGGGAATGGCGCCGTAGTAGGCGTCATAGAACCACTCGGGTTCCACGCCGTCGTTCGGCCGAGCCTTCTCCGCTTCGGGATAATCCAACGTATTATCGACGAAACGCATCGATTCGATCATCGCATTGGCCATCGTTTCTACATTATCGAGCGCAGCCGGATTGTGTTTTATGAACTCTTTCATCGCTTGTTTAATTTATGGTAATCATATCTTCCGAAATCTCTTTTCGGATTTTCGAATCCGACGGTCGTACCGTTTGCAGCCTATGATTACACGGGGCACGTCCGCATAGGAAATCAAGCCGTACATCGGTCGTCGAACCCGAAAAATCCGGATGTCGAAACCCCGAAGATGCGATCACCCGATTTATCACTACTTACCCATCAGAACCTCGTCGATAATTCGCTTCAGGTCGCTCTTCGGGCGACCGCCGGTCATCATCTGCGGCATCCCGCTCAGCGGGATGAACAGCAGGGTAGGCACCGACCGTACGCCGAACACCGCAGCGAGTTCCTGTTCCCGGTCGATATCGACCTTATAAAAATCGATCCGGTCCTTATATTGGTAATCGGCCGCCAGCTCGTCGAGCACAGGGGCCAATGCCTTGCAAGGACCGCACCAGGTCGCGAAAAAATCGATCACGGCGGGACGCTCACCCAGGAATTTCCATTCGCCCTTCGATTTTTCGATATCGGCGACCTTGGTCGTGAACTCCTGTTTATTCAGTTGTTTTACAGTTTCCATAGTATTGCTTGTTTAATGTTTTATAACCCAGCGCAAACATAGTGCCGCAAGCGATAAAAAAAGTGTCCGGCCTTCGCAAGCCGGACACTCAGAAAAAATCATCGGACGATTAACGCACCTTGCGAATAATCTCCGCACCGTGATTGATAGCCTTCTCATTCTCAGGCAGCATCTTCCAGGCACGCTCCGGAAGGGACTTCTTCAGTCCGATCATCACGTTCTCCAGTTTGACAACGGGGCAAACTTTCAGATAACCGCCCAAAATCATCGTATTGAACAGCTTAGCCTGACCCAAACGGGCCGACTCCGCCGTAGCGTCGATCGTATAGATGTTGATATCCGTGCGGCTCGGGTGACGCGTGATACCGTTGGTATCGTAGATCAGCGTACCGCCCGGACGAACCATCGACTCAAACTTATCCATCGACTGTTGGTTCAGTACGATAGCCGTATCGAATTCGTGAGCGATCGGCGACGAGATACGTTTGTCCGAAAGAATCACCGTAACGTTAGCCGTACCGCCACGCATCTCAGGGCCGTAAGAGGGCATCCAGGTAACCTCGTAATCCTGCATAACGCCCGAGTAAGCCAGAATCTTACCCATCGAGAGGACACCCTGTCCACCGAAGCCTGCAATAATTAAAGTCTCTTTCATATTCTTGTCCTCTTACTTCTTGGTTAAGTCCTTGATATCACCCAACTGATAGAAGGGCAGCATGTTCTCTTCGAGCCACTTGTTAGCAGCTACCGGCGACATCTTCCAACCGCTGTTGCAGGTCGAAACGACCTCCACGAGCGAGAAGCCGTTACCGGCCATTGCATTCTCGAATGCCTTGCGAATCGCTTTCTTGGTCTGGCGGACATGAGCCGGATTATATACGCTCTGACGCGTAATATAGGTCACACCGTCCAGATGAGCCATCATCTCGGCGATCTTATAAGGATAACCGTTCAACCGGGGATCACGGCCGTAAGGAGTCGTCGCGGTCTTCATACCCAGCAGGGTAGTCGGAGCCATCTGACCGCCGGTCATACCGTAAATCGCATTGTTAATATAAATCGCTACGATGTTCTCGCCTCGAGCAGCCGCATGAATCGTCTCACCCGTACCGATAGCCGACATATCGCCGTCACCCTGATAGGTGAAGACCAAACTGTCCGGATGCAGGCGCTTTGCCGCAGTAGCTACGGCACAAGCACGGCCGTGAGCCGCCTGAATCCAATCCACATCGATATAATTATACGCGAAAACCGAACAACCGACAGGCGAAACAGCAATCGTTTTTCCTTCCATGCCCATCTCATCGATCACCTCGGCAACCAATTTATGAATCGTACCGTGACTGCAACCCGGGCAGTAGTGCATCACGTTCTCCGTGATCAACTTAGGCTTGGCATACACCAGGTTCTCCTGTTTGATTTCTACTACTTCTGCCATATTCTTACTTTTTATTAATCAGTTTTTCTTTGAGTGCAACCAGCACCTCGTCCGGTGAGAACATCATACCGCCCTGACGACCGTAGTGCTCTACGGGAGCTGCACCGTTTACAGCAAGTTTCACGTCCTGCACCATCTGACCGGCATTGAGTTCAGCGCTCAAGAAGCCCTTCACACCGCGCTTAGCCAGGTCGGCGATCGCTTTGGTCGGGAAAGGATAGAGCGTGATGGGACGCAGCAAGCCGACTTTGATACCTTCGGCACGCGCCATCTCCACCGTCGCCGAGCAGATACGCGCCGACGAACCGAACGCTACGATCACGTAATCCGCATCGTCGCAGTCGATAGCCTCGTAACGCACCTCATTCTCCTCCATCGCCTTGTATTTGGCCTGCAAGCGCTGGTTGATCTTCTCCATCACCTCCGACTTCAACTCCAGCGAAGTGATGATGTTGCGATCCTTGCGGGCACCTTTGCCGCAAGTAGCCCAATCCTTGCACTCTTCGGCGATCTCTGCGTCGGTTTTGCGGGGACGCTGCGGAGCCAGCACGACTTTCTCCATCATCTGACCGATCGCACCGTCGGCGAGGATCATCGCCGGGTTGCGGTATTTGAATGCCAGGTCGAAAGCCAGACCCACGAAATCGTGCATTTCCTGAACCGAGTTCGGAGCAAGTACGATCAAGTGGAAGTCACCGTGCGCACCGCCCTTGCAAGCCTGGAAATAGTCGCCCTGCGAAGGCTGGATCGTACCCAGACCCGGGCCGCCGCGCTGACAGTTCACAACCACGCAAGGCAGTTCGGCACCTGCCAGATAGCTCAGACCCTCGCTCATTAGACTGACACCGGGGCTTGAAGACGAAGTCATCACCCGCTTACCGGTCGATGCACCGCCGTAAACCATGTTTATGGACGAAACCTCCGACTCGGCCTGCAGTACGACCATACCGGTCGTCTCCCAGGGTTTCTCCTCCATCAACGTCTCCATTACCTCCGACTGCGGCGTGATAGGGTAGCCGAAGTAGCCGTCGCAACCGTAGCGAATCGCTGCATGAGCGATCACTTCGTTGCCTTTCATCAATTTTACTTCTTTCTCTGCCATAGTTTATTCAAATTTTTGACGATAAACCGTGATGCAACTGTCCGGACAGATAATCGCGCAGGACGCACATCCTGTGCAGGCATCCGGATTAGCCATCTGAGCCACGGGGTAACCTTTGCTGTTTACCTCGGCCGATAAATGCAGCACATCGCAGGGACACGAAGCCACGCAGACTCCGCAACCCTTGCAGCGCTCCTTATCGACGAGGATTGTTCCTTTAATTTTTGCCATAAGACATCCATTTATTATAAGTTGCTTACAAATGTACGCATTTTTTACGGTTTAAGATAACATTTCGTAATAAAATTTCACCTAACGCTTAAAATATATTCAAAAACATTCTGTTTCGGACAGATAACACACCGCCACGCAGCAAACAAACCGGGCGGAAAATTTCTTTTTCAAGGAATTTATACCTAAATTTATTGTGAAGTATTAACCTTAAAATCCTCAATGCGTATGAAAGACAACTAATTTTCCTCGTTTTTCGACCCGGTACTCAAGTATATCGACACCGGTAAGTTTTTCCGCGAACCCTTCCGCTGGCTGTATGCGATCCTGGCGATCCTCAACCTGCTGACACCCATCATACTGCTGGTAATGGCCATTAACAACGACCTGTTTCGGTACGGCGGAGGCCGGATGATCGCCGCGTTTATTCTGGTCTGGCTCGTGATCGCCTTCGTTTCCTGGCTCGGCTTCCAGATCTGGTGGAACCGCCGCGAAAAAGTATATGCAGCTGCGACAGCGCATGACGATTTCGTCGCCATTCCCGTATTCTCGCACTTCATCCAGACTTTCGGGGAATGGGCGGGTATGTTCGTCGGTATCGGCGGAGCACTGCTCACCCTGATCGCCGCAATATTCCTGAACGGCGACGCCTCCATGCTTCGCATGATGGGTACGGGAGCATTCTTCGGCAGCGGTTCGCTCATTTACATCGTCCTCAATCCGATCTACGGCTTCATAATCGTCGTGGTGACTCGCGCAGCAGCCGAAACGTTCCGTGCATTGGCAGCTATCGCCAACAACACAAAAAAAGCTGATCGCGCTCTGCTGCGAGGGCGGTACTTTCCACCGCCCGCACCATTTTCGACGGTCGCAACACCAAATCCGACGGTCGCATATTCGTAGCTCGCAGTTGCATCTGCAATTCCGAACTGACCCTAAAGAACTAGGGACGCGACGCTCCCGGTGAAATACAGGAAAGCATATAATTACAAAAGAGAAAGGAGAATCTGTTCAAGATTCTCCTTTCTCTTTTGAATCCCTTACGGGACACTATTTCTCCTCGAAAGTATGGATCACCACACCCGAACGGAGTTTCGGCTCGAACCAGGTGGTCTTCGGAGGCATGATGTTGCCCGTATCGGCAATGTCGATGAGCTGCTGCATGGAAACAGGGTAGAGTGCGAAAGCCGCCTTCATCTCGCCGCTATCGACACGCTTCTTCAACTCTTCCAGGCCGCGAATACCGCCGACGAAATCGATCCGTTTCGACGTCCGCAGATCCTTGATGTCGAGCAACTGGTCGAGTACCAGGTTCGACAGCACGGTTACGTCCAGCACTCCGATCGGATCGTTGTCATCGTACGTACCCGGCTTCGCCGTGAGGCTATACCACTGACCGTCGAGGTAGAGCGAAAAGTTGTGCAACTTCGAAGGGTGGTAGATCTCCTTGCCCTTGGGTTCCACGGTGAAATTCTTCTCCAGCGCCTTGAGGAACTGCTCGGTAGTCATCCCGTTCAGGTCTTTCACCACGCGGTTGTAGTCGATGATGCGAAGCTGGCTCGCAGGGAACGTAACGGCCAGGAAATAGCAGTATTCCTCGTTGCCGGTATGGTTGGGGTTGCTCTCCTGACGCTTCTTGCCCACACGGGCAGCGGCAGCGGTACGATGGTGTCCGTCAGCCACGTACAGAGCGGGAATACCTGCGAAAATCTCGGTGATACGGTCGTTGATCTTCTTGTCGCGGATCACCCAGAAATGGTGGCCGAAGCCTTCGGGAGCGGCCGTGAAATCGTAATCGGCCTTGTTGTTCTTCACGTAGTCGGCAACGATCTTGTTGATCTCGTCGTTGTCGGGATACGCGAAGAATACCGGCTCGAGGTTGGCCTGCTGAAGCTCGACGTGCTTCATGCGGTCCTCCTCTTTCTCGATGCGGGTCAGCTCGTGTTTCTTGATCTTGCCCGACCAGTAGTCCTCATAGTAGCAGCACATGGCCAGACCGTACTGGGTACGGCCGTTCATCGTCTGGGCATAGATATAATAGTGCTCTTCGCCATCCTGCACCAGCCACTTGTTGTCGCGCCACTTCTTGAAGTTCTCGACAGCCTTCTTATACACCTTCTCATCATGCTCGTCGGCAATCGGATCGAAGTCGATTTCCGGCTTGATGATGTGGAGCAGCGAGCGCTCGGTAGCCTCGGCCTTGGCCTCCTGCGAGTTCAGCACGTCGTAAGGACGCGACGAAACCTCGGCAGCCAGCTCCTTCGGAGGGCGGATACCTGCGAACGGTTTGATTTTTACCATAATATTCTCTCTTTATCGTTTGAAAATAAGGGGATATTTCGATTATTTATTCACCTGGAAGCGGGTGTTGCCGGTCTTGAAGAAATCGACGATCTGGTTTGCAGCAGCCAAACCTGCATTGATGTTCGCCTCCGCAGTTTCGGCACCCATCTTCTTGGGAGTCGCGAAGAAGCGCTTGCCGAATTTCTCACTCATCTCGGCGGCAGCCTCGGGAGCGATGTCGGTGATGTACTTCAGATCTTCGCGCTCGGTCATCGCCTGGATCACTCCTGCCTCGTCAATCACCTCCTTGCGGGCGGTATTCACCAAGGTAGCGCCTTTAGGCATCGAAGTCAACAACTTGTGGCCGATCGATTTCTTGGTCTGCTCGGTAGCGGGGATATGCAGCGACAGGTAGTCGGCCTGTGCATAAAGCTCCTCGATGCTGTCCACCTTCTTCACGCCGTCGGCCTCGAATACCTTTGCATCGGTGATGAAAGGATCGAAAGCGATCACATTCATACCCAGCGCCTTACCCTTGCGACCGACGAGCTTGCCGACGTTGCCGTAAGCGTGGATCGCCAGCGTCTTGCCTTTCAGCTCGCTGCCGGTACCCGGCGTGAACTGGTTGCGGGCCATGAAGACCATCATACCGAGCGCCAGTTCGGCCACGGCGTTCGAGTTCTGCCCCGGAGTATTCATCACTACGATGCCTTTAGCCGTTGCGGCAGCCAGGTCCACATTGTCGTAACCGGCACCCGCGCGAACGACAATCTTGAGATTCTTGGCAGCTTCGATCACCTCGGCAGTCACTTTATCGCTGCGGATAATCAGGGCGTTGGCATCGGCAACGGCTGCGAGCAGCTGGGCCTTGTCGGTATATTTCTCCAGAAGGGCTACTTCGTAACCGGCATCCGTAATGATCTTCTTAATTCCATCAACAGCCTTCTTTGCGAAAGGTTTCTCGGTTGCAATTAAAACTTTCATATCGTTGAATTTTATTTTTCGCTCTCCATGCCCGGCAGGGTAGGTAGTCCCATCCTCTTCCCGTTCATCGAAAACGTCCATTAATGTATAAAAATCTATGGCGCCGTCCTCCTTACGTTTCGGCGTAAAAGTAAAGAACTGCGCCATAGATCAAATCCGGTTAATTATTTCTTGTGGTTCTTCTCGAACTCCTGCATGCAGGCAACCAGCGCATCCACGCTCTCCTGCGGACATGCGTTGTAGATCGAAGCGCGGAAACCGCCCACCGAACGGTGCCCCTTGATGCCGACCATGCCCTTCTCCTTGGCAAAAGCCATGAATTCAGCCTCCAGATCCTCGTGGCCCGGAGCCATCACGAAGCAGACGTTCATGATCGAACGGTCTTCCTTCACGGCCGTACCGACGAACATCGAGTTGCGGTCGATCTCGTTGTACAGCGTCTCGGCCTTCTTCTTGTTGATCTTGTACATGGCCTCGACACCGCCCTGTGCCTTCACCCACTTCAGGGTTTCGTGCATTACGAAAATCGGGAGTACGGGAGGCGTGTTGAACATCGAGTGGTTGCGAGCCTCTTCGGGATAGTGCGTAGCGTAATTGACCATCGTCTGCAACGGACGCTCCGAGCTGCCGATCAGATCCTTACGGATGATGACGAACGTCACGCCGGCAGGGCCTACGTTCTTCTGCGCACCGCCGTAGATCATACCGTACTTCTTCACATCGACCGGACGGCTCATGATATCCGACGACATATCGGCAACGAGCGTGATAGGGGAGTCGATATCCTCGTGAATCTCCGTACCGTAGATGGTGTTGTTGGTCGTGATGTGGAAATAATCCGCATCGGTCGGGATTTTGTAGCCTTTCGGAATATAGGTATAGTTCTTATCCTCGGAAGAAGCGACGATCTCCACTTCACCGTAGAACTTGGCCTCCTTGGCAGCCTTCTTCGCCCAAACACCGGTCTGGAGGTAGGCAGCTTTCTTTTTCAACAAGTTCGCCGGAACCTCGAAGAACTGAGTCGAAGCACCGCCGCCCAGGAACATTACGGCATAGTTGTCGGGAATGTTCAGCAGATCGCGCCACAACTGCTCGGTTTCGGCCATGATACGCTCCCAACCCGGAGTACGGTGGGAAATCTCCAGCAGGCCGATACCTGTGTTATCGAAATCACGGATAGCCTCAATGGCAGATTCTACCGCCTCTCTGGGCAATACGCAAGGTCCTGCGTTGAAATTGTGCTTTTTCATAAAACTTTAACTGTGATTAAATTATGACTATTATTTCAGGTATTCTTCAAATTTGCACACAAATATAGGAATTATTTCACCAATCCGCCAAGGAAACCCGATAAATTTTCCCTGCCTCGGAAAAGGGAGCTCAACAAGGCCGGAATTAAATTGTTTTTACTAAATTTGCACGAATTTAACTTTCGACGAAACCCACATGATAAAATCCATGACGGGCTTCGGCAAAGCCGAAGTCGCAATCCCCGATAAAAAAATAACGGTCGAGATACGCACGCTGAACTCCAAGCAGTTGGACCTTGCTGTCAAGTTGCCTTCGACCTATCGTCCCCTGGAATACGAAATCCGGGCTTTGGCGGCGAAAGCTCTTCAGCGCGGTAAAGCCGATCTTTACATATCCGTGGAATCGACCGCCCGGCAGACGCGCGCCTGCATCGACGAAGAGTTGTTCCACTTATATTATAATCAACTGCTGAAAATCTGCCGGGAACAACCGGAAATCGGCACTCCGGGCAGCGCGGAAAACAATGCTCTCATCCAGTCGATCCTGCGCCTGCCGGACGTCGTTTCTTCACAGGAAGAGAGTGTAAGCGAACAGGAACACGCTGCCGTACTGGACGCAGTGGGACAGGCGCTCGCCCATCTGGATGAATTCCGCACGCAGGAGGGAGCGATTCTGATCGCCGATCTTTTGAAGCGCATCGACCGGATAGAAGCGTACAAACAGGAGGTCATTCCTTTCGAAAAAGCCCGCACGGAAGCCATCCGCGCCCGCATCCGGGAGAGTTTGGCGCAGTTGCAGACCGAAGTAGATAACAACCGCCTGGAACAGGAGATGATCTTCTACATCGAGAAACTCGACATCACCGAAGAGAAGGTCCGGCTCACCAACCACTGCAACTATTTCCGGGAGGTCGCAGCCTCCGAAGAGTGCGCGGGCCGCAAGCTGGGCTTCATCGCTCAAGAGATGGGCCGCGAGATCAACACGATGGGTTCCAAAGCCAACAACTCCGAGATACAGATCCTCGTGGTCAAGATGAAGGACGAGCTGGAGAAGATCAAGGAGCAGGTTCTCAATATCCTATAACCGACGGCAGACGATGGGCAAGTTAGTGATATTCTCCGCTCCGAGCGGTTCGGGCAAGACTACGATCGTACGGGAGCTGCTCCAGCGATTCCCCCGGTTGGAATTTTCCGTTTCAGCCACCAGCCGGGCACCGCGCGGAAAGGAACGGAACGGCGTGGATTATTTCTTCCTCTCCCCCGAGGAGTTCCGCCAAGCCGTGCAGGAAGATAAATTCGTCGAATGGGAGGAAGTTTACAGCGGGACCTGCTACGGGACCCTGCGCAGCGAAATGGATCGGATCTGGCAAAAAGGCAACGTAATCGTTTTCGACGTGGACGTGATCGGAGGACTCAACCTCAAACGTATCTTCGGCGATCGGGCCTGTGCGATCTTCATCATGCCTCCCTCCATCGAGACTCTGCGCGAGCGGCTCGTCAAACGGTCGGCAGTCTGTTGTTTGTTTAGTACACCACCCTGCACCAGTACTTGTTGGATATAGAGTATACGATCTAATCTACTATTGTGCACAGTTCATTCTCCTTCTCTGCTCATTGTAACACAGCACAATTATCACTGCAATTCTTTGTGTGAAGTTTTGTCGTTTCACTGAAGCACAAAAAAATTTTTGTTTCTTTTGTACAATTTCAGTATACAAAAAAAGATGGACACGCTGTCTGTCCATCTCTTCAAAAGTCAAGGCAAACGATTCCTGAGCTGCCATCCTCGCCTGAACCGATAGGCTGTGTTCATCATCTCATCGGTGATGGTATAAAACGCCTGTCGCGGTGAGCCATATCCGCTAATCAGCCCAATTACAATCGCAAGATTCAGCACAAATGCAATGCTTAACAGCACCATCAAAAATTTTCTCATATGCACTTCTCCTTCTGTCTTATGTTTCTATCAACTTTTCTGCTCTCATTATACGGATTTGGCTGGACGGTATGGTTGTCCATCCTACACAAGCCACAAAAAAGGAACACGGCATTCTCATTTTGAATGTACCGTGTTCCTTCTGCCCGCTTTTACAGCGCTTTTTCTACATAGAAGTCAATCCTTCATTTCTGCATCCTCCCGAATCTGCCTTTTATATTTATAATAGGTATTCCGGGCAAGCCCTGTCAGCTTCATGCACTCCACATCGTCCAATGTACCACCAAAAGCCTTACAATGGATGCGGATTTTCTCTTTGGCCGCTTTAGACTTCTTGGTTTCAAATCCAGTGCCTTTTTTACATCCAACCTGTTTTCCGTTCAGCTTTGCCGTCACAAGGCCCTCACGGGTACGTTGGTGCAGGTCTGCCACTTCTTTTTCAGATTGCTCAAAGGCTAGTTTGATTTGCTCTTTTGCCAATGCCATCAGGTACTCATTGATGCCCTTTAAGATAAAATCCACATTGGTTCCTGTCATGGCAATGCTGCCGGACAGGGCCTTTTTGTACGTTTTGGTATCAATGTGATGCTCTTTCAGGAATACCAGCTGGATACCTTTATTATAGAGATCCTCATACAGTGAAAATCCTTCTTCGGCATTTCTGGACATTCGAGAGACGGAATCGAACACCACAGTATCGCCCTCTTTCAGAATCCGATACAACTTGCTCCATTCTGGCCTTAAGATGGAATTTCCCGTATAGGCTTCCTGTACAATGTGAACTGTCGGGTATTCAGCCCTGATATTACGAACCTGACGGTCAATGCTCTGCTTTGCAGTGGAAATTCTGCAATAACCATAAACGCTCATAACTATTTTCTTTCCGTATCCAAAAATGCCGAACGTCATCTTTAATCGGGCGATTTGACCTCGCAAATCGCCCGTGTTGGCCTAAAATTGATACACCATTGCACAATGTCATTTTGAATACACTCTAAGCAAGCCTATGTCATTCCTCGCTCATTTGTAAATTTGTCTCAGCGCAGGCCGGTATAAGCCGTCCCGCACCAAGCCAAATTTACAAGTGAGCTGCGTCACGACACGGCTTGCCTTATCCACGATGCAGATATGTATTCATAAATTCTGCCACGGTCGTGCAGGGCTTCTGCTTTTTCTCTGCTCCGCCAAATGGATCATAGTTCCAGTCGGTTTTCTCGTCAATATACCGCCGACCATCATCCGGCAGTTCCAGCGGTTCGGCCAAGATGATGGTTCCCCAGTGGTTGACCATGATAAAAAGTGCGATTTCGCATGGAATGCCACGGCATTCATCATCATGCCAGACATCATAGGCATACAGACCTTCGGGAACAGTGTCCCTCTCGATGCGGATGCTGGTAAACAGTGCGGGTTTGCCGCAGACAGCGATTTCTTCATAGTGTTCGGTCATAGCGTCATGGGTCATAGTGTGCGCCCTCCTTAAAGTGCAATTAAGAATGCCCGGTATTTTTCGGTATAGTGAGCAATTTCTTCTGCTGTCAGAGAGGTCATGTTGCCCTCGCAATCTGTTCCAGCGATGAAACCAGAGCCAGCCAGATAATCTGCGCCGTCCCAAAGCATCCGGTTCGGCGGCAATTCCAACAGCTTGCCCTCATCGTTGCAGACCAACGTGAACTCTGAACCGAGATCACACAGGGGCAGACATTCGATATTGCCACCCACAAATTTTTGCATGGCTTCAAGGGTATTATCCAATTCAACCACTTTGGGTAGCTCCAACGGCAGGAGCGCAAGTACTTTGATTTTTGATTCTTTCAATGTTTTTCCTCCAAATAAAAAGCAGAGTGATCCAAATGAATCACCCTGCAAAAGAAAAGGAGAGCATCCAATGGACACTCTCCCTGCTGTATTATACGATTTTGCTGTTCAGCTGATGTCAAACTCTTTCAGCAACTTATCACAGTAGGCTGAATCCTCGGATGCCCGCTTCGCATCGTCAATACGGTTCTGGTCAAAAAGTTTCTTCATCAACAGCAATACTTGAGCTTTGCCCTCGACTTTTCCTTTGTTTTCCACTTTATCAAGCACATCACACATATTATGTGGGCCTCCTGAGGATAAGCATAGAATTAAAGTTGTTTTAACAGCTGGGTCTTATCATGATCCGGTATGCCAAGAGCAGTCATAGCCTGCTCCGCCGTAAGATTCATGTTTTTCATCAGATTTTTGACAGAAATCAAAAGGGTTTCCGTTGCAGTTTCTTTTCTCATGTCTTCCATTGCCTTGCACATAGATGCTACTCCTTTCTGATCTTCTTTGAAGTATCGCACACGCTCAGCCAAGATATTATAATACATATCATCTGCATTCGTGCATGAAAAATCATGCATCAGTCTGCCAAGCTCAGTTTCATCCTTGATTTGAGAGTTTATATAGATGATATGCGATTCATCACCAAATAGCGTGCCGGTTTCTTGAATTGTCCGGTCAATATGATAGATTGGCAAACCTGCTTTTAGAACATCATTTTCCGTAATGAAAATCACATAGGTTTCATTCAGATGGTCATAATGTTCACCCGGCTCCGTAATATTTGCATCCATCAGACCACTATTATAGCGAGCACGTTTAACACCTGCGCCACGGTCGTTTCTCTGAATCTCAATATTATAGGCACGGTTCGCAGCATCGGTTGCTAAAATATCCAGCCTTACGGATCTTCCCTGTAGATTTTTGATCTCATGTTGCCCATGTACTGCTTGTACATGCAGGTCTTTTCGATTCAAAATAATCTGAAGCAAAAACTCGGTGCAGCCTTTCTCTTCAAAGACTTTGCTCATGAAATCATCGTCCAGCAAACGAAGATTACGAAGTCGTTGTAGGTCTTCTGCATGTTTCTTTTCAAAATCCAGTTCTTGAACATCCTTTTGTGCCATGCCATCACCTTCTTTTCTCTTTCATTATAATAGTAGCATACAGATGTGAAATTTACAAGCAGTTCTGCTACGCCGCATTGAACCGGGTCGCCTTATAGCAGTCTGCGCACATTCCCTCATGGGTGACGGCGAACTCTGCGGCCTGCATGATGGTTCCGTCCTTCAGCTTTACCCGTTTGATGGGCTGGTTGCAGCGAGCGCAGATGCAAGGGACTGGCGGCTGCTCCGGTTTCGGAGTAGTTGCGGCTTTCTGTTTGGTTGGCTTCTGGGAATCATCCACAGGCTGCGCAGCATCATCCGGCAAATCCTCTCCGGCATAGACATACAGACCCAGACCAAACATAGCAAGGTTTTTGACCAGACAGCGCATGATGGCCTTGTTCACATCAAACATGGACGCTGCATCCACTGTGCGCTCCTCCATGCCGATTTTCTCCCTGCGGCGGGTCTGCGGGTTGTAATCCCA
>OGXG01000787.1_pt1 | contig 17036 bp, 12 predicted proteins | sample 1576251 | NCBI WGS metagenome assembly OGXG01 (sample SAMEA3541533, study PRJEB24748) | human gut metagenome | biome: human gut; feature: human-associated habitat; material: faeces | place: China | collected 2012
CCTGCTTCGTTAGAGAAGATTCCTCTTGCAATACCTTTCTGCATTGCAACTGTCATAGCTCCGATTGCTCCACCTGCAACTGCTTTTAGTCCAAATGCTGACTGTACGATCTCAGCAAATGCTGCTGGTACCTGTGGTAAATGTGTGAATACAATGATCAGACAGACACCAATATATGTCACTGCCATAAATGGCACGATAACCTCTGATACCTTAGAGATTCTCTTGATTCCTCCAATGATAACAAGTCCTGCACAGATTGTTACGATAATTCCTGCTACAACAACGCTAATAGAATAATTCATTCCAAATAAGCTGATCGTATGTACATTGGATGGGTCAAAAAAGTTATTAACTGCTGATGTGATTCCATTTACCTGTGTAAATGTTCCGATTCCAAACAAACCTACCATTGTTCCAAATACACAGAATAATTTTGCAAGCCATTTAAAATTCTTACCCATTCCTTTTTCAATGTAATAGAATGGTCCACCAAGTGCGTGACCATCTTCTGCGATCACTCTATACTTAACCGCTAACATTCCTTCAGCATATTTTGTTGCCATTCCAAAAAAGGCTGCAAGCCACATCCAGAATAATGCACCAGGACCGCCTGAGACAATAGCAGTAGCAACACCTACGATATTACCTGTACCGATTGTTGCTGAAAGTGCTGTACATAGTGCTGCGAAACTGCTCACTTCACCATGCTTTCCATCAGTTTCGTCTTTGAAAATGTACTTAAAAGCACGTCCAAGATTAGTAAACTGAACACCCTTAAGTCTGATAGTAAGAAACAGACCAACTGCAAGTATAAGGACAATGAGTGGAATTCCCCAGACATATGCGTCAATAGTATCGAGAATAGTATTGATTTTACTAAACATATTATGTATTCTCCCTTTTTATAAAAAATTAAGATAAATTTTACCATAAAACAATTTTTTTTTCAATTGAATACTGTTATTTCCTAATATAATAAATAATTTTGTTAAATGTTGCTTATTGACAAACTCTGTCAATTTATATATTATTGTTGAAAAAGAAGGCGTTTTGCAGATAAAGCAAGACGCTTTTTTCCTTATTATTAAGGTAATATCCGGAAGATATAATCGGGAGAGACTGTGTAAAAATGCAGCGCCGAAGGTGACAGCGAAAACTCTCAGGCAAAAGGACCGGTTATGGACGGAACTCTGGAGAGCTGTAATTATCAGCACCGAAGAAGCAATTTCTAAGCATAGAGATGAGAAATATTGAGGCTGATTTGCTTGGGGAGAATCTTTCAGGTTTTTAACAGAGGCATAGGTGTATTAAAGTGCGCCTGTAGCCTCTTGTTTTTATGTAAAGATATATTAGGAAGGGAATCTTCTTAAGAATCTTGATAAGGCAGGATTGCAAGGCACGAAAAGGCTAAAGCAAAGGAGAGAAACATTATGAAGACAGACATTGAAATTGCACAGGAAGCAGTAATGGAGCCAATTAAGAATGTTGCAGCCAGATGCGGCATAAGCGAGGATGATCTTGAATTATACGGAAAGTATAAGGCTAAGATATCAGATGAGTACATCAACAGTGTCAAAGGCAATGAAGATGGAAAGTTAATTCTTGTTACAGCCATAAATCCAACTCCGGCAGGAGAGGGAAAGACAACAATTACTGTAGGGCTCGGAGAAGCATTTGGAAAGCTTGGCAAGAAGGCAGTTATAGCACTTCGTGAGCCATCACTTGGTCCATGTTTCGGTATCAAAGGTGGAGCAGCAGGTGGTGGATATGCACAGGTTGTTCCTATGGAAGAATTGAATCTGCATTTTACAGGCGATTTCCATGCAATCACATCAGCTAACAACTTATGTGCAGCACTTCTTGATAACCATATACAGCAGGGCAACGAACTTGGAATTGACCCAAGATGTGTTACATGGAAAAGATGTATGGATATGAACGACCGTGTTCTTAGAAATATAGTTGTAGGTCTTGGTTCTAAGGTTGACGGAACTGTAAGAGAAGATCATTTTGTTATCACAGTTGCGTCAGAGATTATGGCAGTATTATGTCTTGCAACAGATATGAAGGATTTAAAGGAAAGACTCGGCAAGATGGTAGTTGCTTACAATTATCAGGGACAGCCTGTTACAGCATCAGATATCAAGGCAGTAGGTTCAATGGCAGCTTTGTTAAAGGATGCATTAAAGCCTAACCTTATCCAGACACTTGAGCATACTCCAGCATTAGTACATGGTGGACCATTTGCTAATATCGCACATGGCTGTAATTCAGTAAGAGCAACTAAGACTGCACTCAAGATGGCAGATTATGTAATCACAGAGGCAGGATTTGGAGCAGATTTAGGTGCAGAGAAATTCTTCGATATAAAGTGCCGTAAGTCAGGCTTAAAGCCAGATGCAGTTGTATTAGTAGCAACAGTAAGAGCACTTAAGTACAACGGTGGAGTACCTAAGACAGAATTATCAGCAGAGAATCTTGACGCATTAAAGAAGGGAATCGTAAACCTTGAAAAGCATATTGAGAATCTTCAGAAATATGGTGTGCCTGTAGTTGTTACACTTAATGCGTTTGTATCAGATACACAGGCAGAATTAGATTATATACAGAAGTTCTGTGAAGATAAAGGCTGTGAATTCGCCCTTGCCAAAGTATGGGAAAAGGGTGGAGAAGGCGGAATTGAGCTTGCAGAAAAGGTTCTTAAGACACTTGAGACAAAGAAGAGCAATTTCCAATGTCTGTATGAGACAGACCAGCCGGTTAAAGCAAAGATTGAGACAATTGCCAAAGAAATTTATGGCGCAGGAAGTGTTAATTATTCGGTAGCAGCTAATAAGCAGATTGCACAGCTTGAACAGTTAGGATTTGGTAATCTTCCAATCTGTATGGCTAAGACACAGTATTCGCTTTCAGACGATCCAACATTACTTGGCCGCCCGGAAGGATTTGAGATGAATGTAAGAGAAGCATATGTATCAGCCGGTGCAGGCTTCATAGTAGTGCTTACAGGTTCAGTAATGACAATGCCAGGACTTTCAAAATCACCAGCGGCATATAATATAGATGTTAATGATGATGGGGTAATAACTGGGTTATTCTAGAAAAGTGACTCCCGGGAGTGGGAGACAGGTGGTTGTGGGGTGTGGAATCCCTCCGGTAAACTGCACTGCATAATAATAAGCATTGAGTGTTTAGGTAATTATACTATCCGCTAACGATGTCTACGCACATCCATGTGCGAGACATCTCACACGCCATCCATGGCGTGTGTACGCTTTGGTTTACTTATGACTCAATGCTTTTATTATGCGCACAGTTTACAGTCGGAATACCGCACCCCACAAACCACCTGCCTCCAAACTTCCGGGAGTTTTTCTACATAGGAGATGAAAATATCTCTCCCGCCCAACCTTGCCAAAGGCGGGGCGGAGCAGTTGTCCGGTAATGAAAAGCCCAGCCGTGTATATTAGTAAAATCAAAACCGTATGAAGACGCCGGCACTTGGTAAGCTGGGAAAGCTGCCACAAAGTGGTAGCAAATCCCAGCGAACCTAGTACCGCTGCGTCGGAATCCGAGCGGAAGCGTGTTTTGATTTTACTAATATACACGGCTGGGCGTGCTTTAGGGGAGCAACTTCCTACAACATTACCCCCGACTTCTCCTTACTTCTCTCAATCATATGATTCAGCTTCTCAAATGGTTTCTGTAAGAACAATCCGATAATCAGCGAAACAACTATATATATAGAAAGAAAAGCGAGATTCTTAATGTAATCATATCTGTACATTCCTGCTATACATTCTCTTAATGCATCCATTGAATATGGGAAGAGCAGGAATCGGTATATTATCTGGTAGGCGTTAGGAAGTACTTCTATAGGGAATGTACCGCCTGAGCCGGCAACCTGTATAACGAGCAGGACAATTCCAAGTGCTTCACCGATATTTCCAAATGCAACAGTAAGGCTGTACATAAAGAAGGTGAATACGAAGCTTGAGAATGCACATGCAACCCAGTAAAGGAATGGGTGGTAACACTGGATTCCTATGTAGAGAAGATTTCCAAGTGTTATAAGCAGTGCCTGAAGCTGTCCTACTGCAAAGAAGATAAAATACCTTCCGAAGAATTTTTCATATCTCTTTGCATCTGCTGGAATGTCCGGAGCAGGATGCACAGGTGTGTGCATAATAGCAACAAGTATAAGTCCACCAAACCACAGTGCAAGTATTGTGTAGAATGGTGAAGCGCTTGTTCCATAGCTTTTAACAGCATATACCTGCTCTGTTGTTATATTTACAGGTGCAGAGAGAAAATCTCCCAAAGTATTGGCATCTGCATTTAACATCTCTGATAATAAACCATATGTATCCTGTTCAGTGATTGTGTTTAATGTATTAATTGCGTTATCAAGCTTTGTCTCAAGGTCACTGAGAAGCTCTTTAGTCTGAGTGAGTGAGCCCGATGTAAGCTTAATTGCAGCAGACAGGTCTGCAACATCCATGTTCATGTCAGAATAAAGCTCTGTTAATGAACTCATAATGCTTTGAATCTGGGACATCTGGTTTGAAAGAGCAGATGATAATTCATTTAAAGATTCAGCGGAATTACCATTTACAAGTGCCTGTAAGGTTATTAACTGCTGCTGCTGTAACTGTAATTGTGTATAAACTTGCGGTGCAGCACTGTTTGAACTGCTGCTTATTGATGATGTAAGGTCAGTAATTGCAAGCATTGAGTTAAGAATTACATCGTATGTTGAAAGTGTAGTCCTTGCGGATGTAAGTCTGTTAATAACTGCATCCATAAGAGAACCGGTTTCTTTATCTGAATCTTTGATAACTGAGTCGCCAGTTCCGGCAATCGTAGATACGATTGTATCTATAAATGTCTGGTTAACCTGCTGCTGAACTGCTGTTTTAGCCTTGTCTGTTATCTTAGGTGCAATAGCGTTTGCTTTCTGGTTACAGTAATATTTTAACTGAGGATGTTCCATGGAATCACTTAAGAAGCTTATAAGATTCTTGGAAAAATTCTCTGGAACAACGAGGGCTGCATAATACTCACCGCTGTATACGCCTTCGATTGCTTCATCTGATGAAGCAACAAACTGCCAACCGATAGTGTTATTAGTTTTAAGTGCATCAATTATGGTGTCACCGACATTAAGCTCCGTTCCTTCAAGAGAAGTACCTTTGTCAACAGATACAACGGCAACTTTAATCCTGCTTGTGGAAGCCTGTCCATATGGATCCCAGTTTGACAGGATATTAAACCACGAATACAATGCAGGAATAACGGTAAGACCGATAATTACGCATAGTGCAATTACATTTGTTTTTATGTGGCGAAGGTCAGCCCGTATAATCTTAAATATATTTTTCATAACTGTACCTCACTTAAAAATGCTTTGATACTGTCTGTAAGAGAAGTATCAGCCTGTTTTTCCTTAATTTCAATATTGAGCTCATTAAGCTTTCTTGCGAGCTTGTCATCAATATAATCAATAACTATAAGATAAGCACAGAATATAAAAAGTGAGATTACCCAAAGAAGCAGATAAACAACTTTAGCTGTATCCATGGTAAACATAAGCACCATGAATACTAAAGGAATTATCATCATACATCTTAAGCAGACCTTTTTTTTATGCTGGTTCTTAGCATGCATATTTTCTGCAAATGCTGTGATTTCCGCAATAACAACATCTATATTAAAATCATCATTTTGCATAAATTCATTTCTCCTTTACATAAAATGTGTTTCTTTCATACGGCGTTCGAAGAACTCGCGTACTTCAAGAAGTGACTTTCTGATTCCAAGACCCAGAATAAGGGAAATAACAGCATAAGCGCATAATTTCACAAGAAATACAGCGTAATCACACTGATATAATCCGCTTATTGCCTCCCTCATGGCATTGATTGCATAAGGGAATGGGAAGTAAAGGTACACATTCTGGAAGAATTCAGGAAGAAGTTCTATTGGATAAGTTCCGCCTGAACCGGCAATCTGTAACACAATCATAACTACAGCAATAGCTTTTCCCAAATCACCAAATGTAAGAACAAGTGTATATATAAATAATGTAAATACAAAGCTTGTTATAGCGGCTGCAAGCCACAGCATGAATGGGTAGGTGCAGTCAATTTTTAAAATGTACAAATCACCAAGAACAACTACAAGAGCCTGAAGCTGTCCCATTGCAAGGAAGAGTAATGCACGACCTATATATTTTTGATGTTCTGTGGCATCCTTGAATTCATCATCTTCATAGTCAACCTTTACTTTCATAAGGGCAACTAAAACAATTCCCCCAACCCAGAGAGCAAGTGTTGTATAGAAAGGTGTAACACTTGTTCCATAGTTAGTCTGCATATAGACATATATTTCTTCTACCTGTACAGGTTCTGAAAGGAACGATGCAATTGACTCAGCATCTGAGTTGATGAAATCCATTATTAACTTATATGTAGAAGATGAACTGATATCTCCGACAGAACCAGAGATAACAGACAACTTGCTGTTAAGTGAGTCGAGCAAAGTTTTTGTACTTTCGAGTGTTGTATTAATATTTATAGAAATATCACTTACACCAAGAAGCATCTGTGTTATTCCGTTAATGCTGTCTCCGGTACTGCTTATATTGGAAGCAAGACTGCTTACAGCATTTTTAACAGATGATTCCAGGAGATTTACATTAGTTCTGATAACAGTCTGTATAATAACCTGACTTTTTTGTATCTCTGAACGACACTGTTCAACAACTGATTTTATCAACTGATATTTGACCTGAAGGGTTTCGGGAGAGTCAGTTAAAATGTCAGCACATTGTTTTACAAGGTTATAAGCTACATTTTCCATAGCATTTACTGATGAAAGTGCAGATTTTAAAGCTGTAATAACAGACGGATCAATACCATCTATCTTGCTTAAAGAATCAATGGCATCTTCAAGTGCTTTATTCTGATTAATAAGTTCGTTGAGCTTATTATTGGCATTATTAAGTTCAACACCAGCCTGTCCGACATCAGTTATAGCTGCATTTACAGCATTATCAACAGATTTAAGTGAGTCATCTGCCAATTCATTCATGGCTTTAAGTACAGAGTCAATCTGGTCATAAATGTCATTGGTAATGTTGTCGAGTGTCTTGTTGGCAATGTCTGCAACATCAGTAGTTCCTGTGATAACATCTTTTATTTCAGGCAGAACTTCCTCAAGAGCTGCAAGATTATCAGCAAGGTTTGAATTACTCTTAATAAACATGTCAATCATGGTGTCGTAAGAACTTATATTAGCTGAAATGCCTTGTAAGTCCTTAACTGTCTTTTCTATGATTGAAGGATCATTTTCAGCTATTTCGTTAAGTCCCTGCATAATAGTCTTAACACACACATCAATGAATTCGGAGTTGATAGTGTTCTGAAGAGTGCTTTTTCCTGTATCTGTAATCTTGGAAGCAACAGCATTTTTCTTGGAATTCTCATAGTATGTAACTGTTGGTGGATTAAGACCATTGTCAAGGAAGTCATACAGGCTTCGTGAAAAGTCCTCACCAACAACGATAACGGCATAGTACTTCCCGGCATTCAGTTTATTCATGGCTTCATCTTTAGTTTCCGGAAAACGCCATCCTAATTTATCATTAGAATGAAGCTGTTCAACAATCTGTGCTCCCATATTGATAGTGGAATCATCAGATTCAGAGTAGCCTTCATCTTCAGAAACAATAGCAATCTGGACGGACGCAGTGTTTGCGTAAGGATCCCAGTTGGAATATATGTTAAACCATGCGTAAAGCGATGGAATAAGGCACAGACCAAGCGCAATGGCTAAAGCCAGAATATTCCTGCTAAGACCTTTCAAATCTCTTTTGAAAATCTTAAATATCATAACATTCCTCAATTCTTTAATTATCGTTTAAAACTTATATGTATTTTACTTAAGAAACTGGGGAAAATCAATACAGAGAGGATAAATCAGACATATTTAATAATTTAAGAAAGGATACGGATTTATGAACATATTGTATAGTGGTGATAAACCAATGCAGAAGGGGATTCTTTTATCTTCAATGTCTCTTATAAAAAATGTGGATGAACCGTTAAATATATATATTCTCACGGTTGATTACAGGGAAAAAGGTATTAATTACAAGCCGGTTGATAAAGCATTTGCAAAATATCTGGAAGAAAAACTGAATAAATCGGACATTAAAGTAAATATCTTTCTTGTTGATGTTACAAGATATTTTGTTGAGGAGCTGCCAGAGGCAAATATGCAGAGCAGATTTACTGCGTGCTGTATGCTGCGCCTTTTTGCCGATAAGACAGATATTAAGGATAGAGTTCTTTATCTGGATACTGATGTGCTGTGCAGAAAAGATTTCAGGGATTTTTATTATCAGAATATGGATGGCATAGAGATTGCGGGAGTTTCTGATTATTATGGCAGATGGCTTTTCGGTGATGGTTACATTAATTCCGGAGTAATGCTTATGAATATGAGGATGATAAGACAGAACGGGCTTCTGGAGAAATGTCGTGAACAGTGCATAAGAAAGGAAATGTTTATGCCTGACCAGACGGCTGTTAATACATTTGCAACAAGAGTTAATCTGTGCGGACGAAAGTTTAATGACCAGAGGAGGCTGCATGACAACACTGTTTTTCAGCATTTTACAACTACATTCCGGGTGTTTCCGGTGATAAGGACTGTTTCAGTCAAGCCGTGGGAGATTGATAAAATGCATAATATACTTGGGCTTCATGAATATGATGAGCTTCTGGATTCTTATAACAGGGAGCATGAAGAGTACATGGCAGTTTCACGTATTCCTGTGTTTTTCTCTATTAATGAACAGTACGCACCATATCTGGCAGTGTGCCTTAAATCGTTGGCTGTACATGTGGCTTGTGATGAGCGTTACCGCATTATTGTTATGTGCGATAATGTGAAGAATATTACGATGATTCAGCTTCGTAATGTGATAAAGGATTATGAAAACATAGATATTGAATTCGTTGATATAAGAAAGAAAATGTACGAATATTCTGAAAGCTTTGGACAGACAGTTACTGACAGGCAGGAAAACAGGCTTTATTCAGGCGAGTTTACACTGACGATATATTTCAGGTTATTTATTGCAGAGCTTTTTCCAGAGCTTAATAAAGCTGTGTATATTGACTCTGATACCGTAATAAATGATGACATTGCAAAGCTTTATTCAGTTGATATGGGAGATGCAATGTTTGGTGCAGTAAGAGATACATTTGCAGGAAATAATACAATACTGGCTCATTACATTGAAAATGTAGTGGGAATAGAGCGGAATGAATATGTCAATTCAGGAGTGCTTCTTATGAACCTTGATAAGATAAGACAGGCTCATCTGGCAGACAGATTCTTAAAGCTTATGGCTGAATATCACTTTGACAGTGTTGCACCTGACCAGGATTATATTAATGCTATGTGTGCAAAAGAAATATATTTTCTTGATAAGGAATGGAATGTTATGCCTAACAAGGGCGGGGAGTATATAGCAAGACCGAAGCTGATACATTATAACCTGTTTGACAAGCCGTGGCATTACAGCGAGATTCCGTATGAGGAGTATTTCTGGCAGTATGCGGCGGAGTCGGGATTTTATCCGTTGCTGATTAAACAGCGCAAGCAGTATGGGGATAATGAAAGGAAAGCTGACCGTGAGAATTTAAAGAAGCTTCTTGCAAGGGCTGAGAATATTGCGGACGGTGATGGGGTTAAGTTTTCTGATGTTGTGGGAAGCAGATTTATTGTGGATAGTGGTTTCGTGAAGGATAGCAGTGATGCTGCAAAATAAATTATGTCGGAGGAGATATGATTGGTGATAGGGAGCAGGTCTATGAAAATATTAGGACGGCTGTAAGCCTTAATCAGTTGAATTCAAAGGTTGAGCCGGGAGACCCTAAGCTGTTACGCGAAGATAAAGAAGCATTACTAAGACATTATATTGATTACCGCACAGCATATGGTTTTTGTGTGAAGAAATATATTGCAGAAGTTATATTTCATGCCGGGACTTCTGCGGTGGGGCTTATAACACAAGTTGACGGACTTGAGAATCTTTCTGGAATCAGAGGTCCTGCGATTGTAACATGCAATCATTTCAGCCCGTTAGACCCTGCAATTGTCAGGTTTGCAATGAGAAAAGCTGGATTCAGAAGAATAAGTATTGTTAATCAAGATTCTAACCTTGCAATGAAAGGTTTTGTCGGGTATATGCAAAAATATGCCGACACAATGCCCGTAAGCAGCCTGAAATGGTTTATGGAGACTGAGTTTCCTAATCAGATTGAGAATGCATTTGATAAAAACAAACTTGTGCTTATATATCCTGAGCAGGAAATGTGGTTTAATTATCGGAAGCCCCGTCCATGCAAAAGAGGTGCATATCTGTATGCGGTAAAGTTTAATGTGCCGGTGATTTCGCTGTTTGTTGAACAGCAGGTTAAAAGTACACATTTGCACACATTCAGGGTACATGTCCTGCCAGTAATATATCCGGACAGACAGCTTGATGAAAGAACAGCAAGTTTAAGAATGCAGCACACAGACTATGAGCAGAAATGTGCTGCATATGTCATGGCATATGGAAAGAAGCTGACTTACGATTTTGAAGAGGGCGATATTGTAGGAAGATAAAAGCATTTGACGCGGAAAGAATTGAAGTGTATATATATTTGAAGAAATTACAAAGATTGAGAGGAAAATGTATATGAAGATACATTCAGTGGCAGTACTTGGAGCAGGAGCAGTCGGCTCTTATGTTATATGGGGACTTTCAGAAAAGAAGGATATAAGTTTAAGCGTTATTGCAAAGGGCGAAAGAGCGGAAAGACTTAAGGCAGAAGGCTGTCTGATTAATGGGAAGACATACCACCCGGAGGTATTGACCCCAGAGGAAGCAAAAGGTGTTGACCTTCTTGTTGTATCATTAAAATACGGCGCACTTGCAGGTGCATTAGATGATATTAGGGAAGCCGTCGGTGAGAATACAATTGTCATGAGTCTTATGAATGGTGTTGACAGTGAAGAGATAATATCTACCAAGATAGATAAATCACATATCATTTATTCACTTATAAAGGTGGCGTCACACCGCGAAGGTAAGGAATATGTGTTCAATCCTGAGACTACAATAGGCATTATATATGGAGAGGAAACTGCACCATTTGAGAGTGAGAGAGTTGCGGCAATAAGAGATTTATTTGATGGAACAGGACTTAATTACAGAGTGACTGAACATATCAAAGAAGAGATATGGAGCAAGTATAGACTTAATATCTGTAACAATCTTCCACAGGCTATTATTGGAGCAGGTGTTGGCTGTTATACTGACAGTGAGCATATGAAAGCAATCAGCGAAGGATTACGTAAGGAGGTTGAAGCAGTAGCTCTTGCCAAAGGCATTGATATGAGCAGGTGTGCAGATAACTCAAGCCGAGGAAGCGCTGTTCCGCCAACAGCAAGATATTCAACACTGCAGGATATTGACGCTGGCAGACACACAGAGATAGATATGTTCTCCGGCGCAATGATGCGCATGGGGAAAGAACTTGGAATTGATACACCATATAATGAATATACATATCACATCATCAAGGCACTTGAAGAGAAGAATGATGGCATGTTTGATTATGATGAGAATAGTGAGGCTGTGACTTATTCTAAGTAGTGAATGACAAGAATTAATAATTCCTGTTGACATATACCCACATAGGGTATATTATACAACATGTGAATTAAACATACCCCACCAGGGTATAGTACAATCGCAACAGATAAATATAATAAAGTGTTTATCAGGCACAGAATATAATAATCAGACTAAGGAGGAATAATGGAAAAAGAATGTTGCTGTCATAAGACAAAAGAACGTGATGCCAAGGAATATAAAGACCTCTGTAACAGACTTAGCAGAATTGAAGGTCAGATAAGAGGAATTAAGGGAATGGTCGAGAAGGACGCATACTGTATTGACATTCTTAATCAGGTATCGGCAGCCCAGTCAGCGCTTAACAGTTTTACGAAGGTGCTCTTAGATAATCATATCAAGAGTTGTGTAGTCCGTGATATTAAAGAAGGCAAGGACGATACAGTAGAAGAGCTTGTTAAGACAATTGGCAAATTCATGCGATAAGAATTATAAAAGGAGATACATAATATGGGAACAGCTATAATAATTGGAATATTAGCAGTAATAGTAGTAATCGCAGTGATAAGCAGTGTTAAGCATATGAAAGGTGAAGGCGGCTGCTGTGGCGGTGGTGGAGATACTGTTCCAGAAGAGAAGAAGATTCTTGATAATCCTGTAATTGCTGTCAAGACTGTTGATATTGAAGGCATGCATTGTGAAAACTGCAAGAATAGTATTGAGAGATCTGTTAATAAGATTGATGGTGCTTCATGCCAGGTTAATCTTAAGAAGAAGCAGGCAACAATTGAAGTTGACAGAGAAATCGATGACGCTGATATAAGAATTGCAATTGAGAGACTTGATTTTAAAGTTACAGGAATAACAACTAACCGCAAGGAGGCGTAGCGTGATATGGAACAGTACAATGTTACAGGAATGAGCTGTGCAGCGTGTCAGGCGAGAGTCGAGAAGGCTGTCAGCAAAGTGCCTGGAGTGGAAAGCTGTTCAGTAAGCCTTCTTACTAATTCAATGGGTGTTGAGGGAACTGCACCCACAGATGTAATCATTAAAGCTGTGGAAGCTGCGGGATATGGTGCATCAGTTAAGGGGGCAAAGAACAGCAGTCCTTCAATGCAGGAGCAGGAAGATGCGCTGGCAGATAAGACAACCCCGGTTTTAAAGAAGAGATTAACAGCTTCAGTTATATTTCTTATTGTGCTTATGTATTTCAGTATGGGACATATGATGTGGGGCTGGCCGCTTCCATCAGTGCTTGAAGGAAATCATGTGGCCATGGGCCTTATACAAATGCTGCTTACAATAATAATAATGGTTATTAATCAGCATTTCTTCATAAGTGGCTTCAAGGGATTGTTACATCGTTCACCTAATATGGACACACTTGTTGCGCTTGGTTCAGGAGCAGCATTTGTGTGGAGTACATATGCACTTTTTGCCATGACAGATTGTCAGGTAAGAGGTGATATGGCAGGTGTAATGCACTACATGGATGAATTCTATTTTGAGTCGGCAGCTATGATTCTTACACTTATAACAGTAGGAAAAATGCTTGAAGCCCGCTCTAAGGGAAAGACAACCGACGCATTAAAGAGCCTTATGAAGCTTGCTGCCAAGACAGCGGTACTTTATTCAGATGGACAGGAAACATGCGTCCCTGTTGAACAGGTTATGACAGGTGATATATTTGTTGTAAGACCGGGTGAGAATATACCTGTAGATGGTGTCATCATTGAAGGTAACACGGCAGTTAATGAATCAGCTCTTACAGGTGAGAGTATTCCTGTTGATAAGCAGGAGGGAGATCAGGTAAGTGCAGCAACACTTAATACATCAGGATATATAAAGTGCAGGGCGACAAGAGTTGGAGAAGATACAACACTTTCCAAGATAATACAGATGGTGAGTGACGCGGCTGCAACAAAAGCACCTATTGCAAAGATTGCTGATAAAGTTTCGGGAGTATTTGTACCTGCAGTTATAACAATAGCAGTTATAACAACAATAGTATGGCTGTTATGTGGCAAGGACTTAGGATTTGCACTTGCGAGAGGAATCTCAGTGCTTGTAATAAGCTGTCCTTGTGCGTTAGGACTTGCCACTCCGGTTGCGATTATGGTTGGTAACGGAGTTGGTGCAAAGAACGGAATTATGTTCAAGACCGCTGTTTCTTTAGAGCAGACAGGAAAGATGCAGATAGTTGCACTCGATAAGACTGGTACTATTACAGATGGGGAACCCAAGGTTACAGATATTATAACAGGTGATGGAATCTTACAGAATGAGCTTCTTACTATAGCATATGGGCTTGAAAGAAAAAGTGAACACCCACTAGCAAAAGCAGTTGTTAATTATGTTGAAGAGAGTGGCGATAAGAATTCATTTGCAGAGGAAGTGACTGGTTTTAAGGCTGTTGCCGGTAACGGACTTAAGGGAATGCTTGATACAAATGTAGTGGCAGGCGGTAATCTTAAGTTCATTTCAGAATATTGTAATGTCTCTGATGATTTAAGAAACAAGGCTGACGATTTATCATCAGAAGGAAAGACACCGCTTTTCTTTGCAAGAGATAATGAACTTATGGGAATAATCGCTGTTGCAGATACGATTAAGAAAGACAGCCCACATGCTATTAAAGAACTTCAGAACATGGGAATAAGGGTTGTAATGATTACCGGAGATAATGAAAGAAGCGCGAAAGCAATAGGAAAGCTTGCCGGAGTTGATGAGGTTATTGCAGGTGTTCTTCCTGAAGGAAAAGAAAAAGAAATAGCAAGACTTAAGGAGCAGGGAAGTGTTATAATGGTAGGTGATGGCATTAATGATGCACCTGCACTTACAAGAGCTGATATTGGTATTGCAATCGGAGCCGGTACAGATGTTGCTATAGATGCGGCGGATATAGTTCTTATGAAGAGCAGATTATCAGATGTTCCTGCTGCCATAAGACTTTCAAAGAGGACACTTACCAACATACACGAGAATCTGTTCTGGGCATTTTTCTATAACTGTATAGGAATCCCACTTGCAGCAGGTGTGTGGATACCAGTATTTGGCTGGACACTTAATCCAATGTTTGGTGCAGCAGCTATGAGCTTATCAAGCTTCTGCGTAGTAACTAATGCATTAAGACTTAATCTTATAAAGATATATGATACAGGAAAAGACCACATTTATAAGAAAAAGTCTCGCAAAAATAAAAATAAAACGACAAAAGGAGACATGGCTATGACAAAGACTATGAATATTGAGGGTATGATGTGTGGACACTGTGAAGCTGCAGTTAAGAAGGCACTTGAGGCTGTTGATGGAGTTACAGAGGCAGTTGTAAGTCATGAGAACGGAACAGCAGTTGTTACACTTTCTAAGGAAGTTGATAATGATGTATTAAAGAAGGCTGTGGAAGATAAGGATTATAAGGTAACAGCAGTTAAGTAAATGATATTAGAGATTAAGAACCTCCGTCGGATGATTTGTCTGACGGAGATTTTTTAGTTGAGTAACACATAATTAAATGTTAAAATCTCTTTATATGCTAAAAGCGTATTTTGGGGGATAAAATAATGAACATGGTATATCTGTTATTGTATGTAATTGCAGCAATGATTGTAGGATTTGTGATGGTTAAGACATATCAGGAGAAGGACAGAATGAGAAGGTATGTAATAGTCTTGCTGGCCCTTGCAATGATATGTATTGTGAGTTATTCTGTGAATTTCATGACAGATAATTATAATGTAATGTCTGCGGCTACAAGTATTATGATGGCTGCACAGGATTTTCTGCTTGTTTCACTTTTTATATATACAACAGAATTTGCAAGAATAAGCAATAAGGTAACTAAAGTAATGACAATTGCGGCTTTTGTAATTGCAATAATTGATTCTGTTGTATTTATTGCGAATATATTTAATGAAATTGCTGTTAAGTACAGTCTGGTAAAATGTGACGGAATATATGTACTTGGATATGAAGGGGAATTGTGGTTTGGCATACATGCTGTTATGAGCATGATTATAACAGCATGTATAATTGCTGTATTAGTTATAAAATGTATACATATACCAGGGGCTTACTGGGGAAGATATATTGTTATGGCAGCAGGTTTGGCAATTATTATACTTATTAAATGTGTATTCATATATAAGATAATAGATTTAAGATTTGATATATCAATTTTTTTGTATGCATTTATAGGAGTAATGGTTTACTGGAATACATTCTGGTATTCAAAAAAGAATATGCTCACAATAACTCATGCTATGATTATAGATCATATGCATGTTCCTGTTATTTTGTTTGATTATGAAGGGGTGCTTGCGGATTTTAATACATCTATGAAGGAATTGTTTGGGAATCTGGAATATGATGACAGGGAGCAGACAATTGACTGGTTTTTTAAGAGTAAATGTGTTCCGGTTATGGCAGGACAAAATACATTCCAGTGGAAACTGGATAATAAGGCTTATGACTGCAGAATAGAGAAATTATTGGATGATAAGAAAAGGCTGCTTGGAACAATCATTGTAATGCAGGATGTTACAGAACTAAAAAGGGCATATACAGAACTTGAAAATATGGTTATATATGACCGGCTTACTGGCGTTTACAGTATGTACAGCTTTATGGAGCATTGTAAGTCTTATGATGGGTATAAGGGAAATATTGCGGTAGCAGTGTGCGATATTGACGGACTTTCAGAAATTAATTTTAAATACGGACAGAAGGCAGGAAATTCTGTACTTGTAAATGTGGCAGGAGTATTAAAGAAAAAGCTTAAGGATTCCGCATATATTGCAAGACTTAATGAAGGAGATTTTGTGGCGGTAATTAAGAATATTTCATTGAAAAAAGCTGACATCATATTTGCAGAAATAGAAAAAGCAGTAAGCACGGAATGTTCTGATGATAAGATGAAAGTTTCCATGAAATACGGTATTGCAATGAGAAACTCGTCTAATGGATGGATGATGGATGTTGTTCATGAAGCGGTTGGCAGAATGAAGGGAAAGAAGGACAGGTAAATGAAATTCGATGGAATAAAAAAGGTTTCAGAGGGAAGATTCATAAACAGATACGATCTGTATTATACAACTGAGGATGACAAGAAAAAGGTTTACGAAATCATAAGCAGAAACAAGGATATAAAAACTATTGAAGACATAAGAAACGAAAAGACTGATGGTGTGGTTATTGTTGCAACAGACGAATCGGACGAACATATTCTGATTAATAAGGAATATAGAATGTCTGTGGGAGATTATGTTTATAATTTTCCGGCAGCAAATCTGAGTGCGTTAATTACGAGTGTTTCCACACCATCCAAATAAGCATACTC
>OGXG01000796.1_pt1 | contig 16871 bp, 18 predicted proteins | sample 1576251 | NCBI WGS metagenome assembly OGXG01 (sample SAMEA3541533, study PRJEB24748) | human gut metagenome | biome: human gut; feature: human-associated habitat; material: faeces | place: China | collected 2012
ACAATCGCCAATAGATGTACGGATGACAATGATTATGCGATTGCGGTTTCTGTAAAGACAAAGGAGAATTTTGAACTGGTGCTAAAGTCGAAGAACCATTACGATGAGCAAAGTCAGACCCAGCTCTCTCCCGGAATTTATGAAATGTACAGTGATACGGAATTGATTCAAAGCGAATTTATGGATTTCCAGACGCACCTTTATAAGTATGGTGAAATGGAAGAATATTTGAAAGAAGTCGGGTTTACTCAAGTCAAAACTTATTCTTCTTTTGACAAGGAAATAGCCATTAACGATCGATGTGAAATGTTTTTATTTGAATGTGGGTTGTAACAACCATAATAACAAAGTCTAAAATGATTATTCTGATTGCGGGAGATACCCATACGGGGAAGACCTTGCTGGCGCAAAGGTTATTGGAATACTATAAATACCCCTATCTGTCAATAGACCATTTGAAAATGGGGCTTATCAGAAGCGGGCAGTGTGGTCTTTCCGCTGACAGCAGCGATGCAGAACTGACGGAATATCTGTGGCCGATTGTTCGGGAAATGATAAAGACCTGTATTGAAAATTCTCAGAACCAGATTGTGGAAGGCTGCTATATTCCGTTTGGTTGGGAAAAAGATTTCTCCCTTGAAGATTTGCGACAAATCAAGTATATCTGTTTAATATTTAGTAGAAAATATATAGAAACTCACTTGGATGATATTCTTCGATTCGAAAAAGTCATAGAGAAACGATTGTCTTCTGATGTAATCTTAGACGAGATAATAAAAATAAACGAGTATAACTTGGAACAATGTGTGTTACGACACTATAACCATATTCTGATTGATGATACTTATCAAATTGACATTGACTGCATATAGTTTTTTGATTGGGACATTGTAGTTTTGAATATTTGTTCTAACTTTGCATTTAGAAAATTTATTTGACAGCATAGCAACGCAAAACGCTGAAATTCGCACAGTTGCTAAATCGTTACTTCTATTTCTCAAATAATTCGCTAAAAGTTTATTTCTCAATCGGTTAAGTCAAACCGAGAAAAATCTAAAATAAAAAATTATGTTGAAGCGGGCACTGTTTTTCACTCAGCCGTTTATGCTGAGTCTTCGCAATTGTCAAATGGTGATATACACTCGGGAGATGCCGCAAGAAAAGCGAACCATACCGATAGAAGATATAGGTTATGTAATTCTTGAACATCCGCAGATTAGTGTTTCGTTGCCGTTGCTCAACGCTTTGTCTGATAATAATGTCTCTGTCATATTTTGTGGAGACAATCGTATGCCTAATGCAATGTTGCTTAACCTTGATTCTAACGCAACGCAGGGGGAGAGTTTCCGGAATCAGGTTGAGGTGTCGCCTACGTTGAAACGCAATCTCTGGCAACAGGTGGTTGTGGCAAAAATTCGCAATCAAGCAGCTTTGTTGACAAAGTTGGGAAAGGATGGCGATTTGTTGCGTCCGTTGTGGCAGAACGTTAAAAGTGGAGATTCTGACAATAGGGAAGGGGTGGCATCAAAAATTTATTGGGCAGAAATGTTTGGGCGTTCGTTTGTGCGTTCGCGAGAGGGAACAGGATTGAACCCATTGCTTAACTATGGCTACACTATTCTTCGTGCTGCTACGGCCAGGGCATTGATGGGTTCCGGTTTGCTCCCTGCGTTTGGTATTTTCCATCGCAATCGTTACAATGCGTTTCCTCTGGCAGACGATATGATGGAGCCGTTCCGACCATATGTCGATGAGATTGTTTATGAGATGATGGAGGCTGGGATGGTTGAATTGAATAAGGAGGCCAAAGGAAAATTGATAGGATTGCTCTTTGTTGATACTTATTTCCCAAAAGTGACGCGGCCTCTTGATATAGCGTTGACAATGGCGACCGCTTCGTTGGCAAAATGTGTTGCAGGGGATTGTAAGAAATTAAAATTTCCGATAATGAAATGACAGAGTTTAGACTTAATGCTTATCACATTATGTGGCTGTTTGTCTTTTTTGATTTGCCAACCAATACTAAGAAGCAGCGTAAAAATGCGGCTTCTTTCAGGAAAATGCTTGAAAAAGATGGATTCACGATGATGCAATTTTCTGTCTACATACGTCATTGTGCATCTAAAGAAAGCCGTGATGTACATGTGAAAAGGGTTAAGTCATTCATTCCTCCGGAAGGAAAGGTGAGTATACTCTCAGTAACAGATCGCCAATATGGTGACATTCATAACTTTTGGGGAATGGTGGAGGAGGAAAAAGAAAGGCGACCGATTCCTCAACAGTTAGAAATTTTTTGAGTTCTTTGAAATTTGGATGAAAATGTATAATTTTGTTATGTGATTAAGAAGAAACCGTTATTGATGAATCTTTAGCGAGTTTTTTTTAATTTTCGCATCAAACTACAGCATTCCGTTGAAAATGAGAATGTGATTTAGGTGATAATGTGCTTGAAAATAGCGTCTTATGCGCCATAGGTTGTGGTTTGATGTAGAAATGGAATAAGATACAACAAATTAAAAATGAATTTTTTTAAAAAGATGTTGTGGTTTGATGTAGAAATGGAATAAGATACAACAGTTACGAATTTAATTTCTCCAAACTTCGGTTGTGGTTTGATGTAGAAATGGAATAAGATACAACCGCTTGGGCTTCTGCCTCATACTTCATTGCGTTGTGGTTTGATGTAGAAATGGAATAAGATACAACTTGATGCGGCACAATTACATTCACGACTATGTTGTGGTTTGATGTAGAAATGGAATAAGATACAACCGAATCGCTTTCGCACTGCAATTCCTTTAAGTTGTGGTTTGATGTAGAAATGGAATAAGATACAACTTTTTTCTCCATATTTATACGAAATTTTAGTTGTGGTTTGATGTAGAAATGGAATAAGATACAACCCCGTCGGGCGCGGTATAGGTATGCCCGACGTTGTGGTTTGATGTAGAAATGGAATAAGATACAACGTTACCACATTCTCTAATAGTCCATATCGTGTTGTGGTTTGATGTAGAAATGGAATAAGATACAACACCGGCGGTCATACCTTCACCAAATGTAGAGTTGTGGTTTGATGTAGAAATGGAATAAGATACAACTGACTTCAACATATTTGCGAAGCTTCCACAGTTGTGGTTTGATGTAGAAATGGAATAAGATACAACACAGTATGAGCAGCATTAGATAGTCCTTGGTTGTGGTTTGATGTAGAAATGGAATAAGATACAACTTCTTGTGAGATTTACGCGGGAGGTGGAGGGGATTGATGCTCTTGCCACTGACGTTTATTTGTCGTAACTTTGCACAGTCACCAATATCGATATGGCAAAGAAGAAGTATCAGAAAAGAAACAGCACCGCGCGTCAGGTGAGAACTGCCGTGATTGTTGTGGCGGTTATCGTGGCTGTGTGGTGGTTTATAGGACATGCGAAGGAGTTGGGCTTCAAGCGTGTTGAAAGTGGTGCGCCCGCCAGCAATGTCGATGTAGAGGCGCTTATGGAGGTGAATGCTCCAGAGGGGTTGCGGCAGCAGATTGTTGCGTATGAGGGCTACACCGCGTCGTTCAACGCCGACCTGCGTATTCCCAACTATGTTGTCTACGAACTCACACGTTTCGAGACCCAGGGTGCGGAGCCGCGTCACGACAAGTTTATGTGCGACACCGACGTTGAGGGCTGTCCGACTACCGACGACTATAAGGGTTCGGGCTACGACCGCGGTCATATGGCTCCCGCTGCCGATATGAAATGGAGCAAGAAGGCGATGCAGGAGTCGTTTTTTCTGACAAATATATGTCCGCAGAACCATTCGCTCAACAGCGGCGGGTGGAAGCGTCTGGAGGAGAAAGTGCGCCTGTGGGCAGACCGCGACAGTGCAGTCATTGTAGTTTCCGGGCCAATCGTGCAAGGCCACATCAACCGTTTGGAAAGCGGAGTGGCTGTGCCTACCGGATTTTTCAAGGTGCTGCTCGCTCCGTTTGCCACCCCGAAGCGAGCCATCGCATTCATCTACAAGAACGAAGGCGGACAAAAGGTGATTGAGCGGCAGGCAGTAAGCGTAGACGAGGTGGAGGCTCTCACGGGGCTTGACTTCTTCTCTTCGCTGCCCGACGAGGAGGAAAATGAAATAGAAAAAACTTGTGATTATTACGAATGGAACAATTAGACATCAACCAGCATAACGACGACACAATATGCGCCGTGTCGACACCGGCGGGAGTGGGAGGAATAGCAGTGGTGCGCGTCAGCGGACGCGACGCCGTGAAATGCGTGATGAAATCATGGCGCGGAGCCGACCTTAATGCCGTGCAGACCCACACGCTGCACCTCGGACGCATCGTCGACACCGACGGCGAGACGCTCGACGAGGTGGTGGCAGCCGTATTCCGCGGTCCACGGTCGTTTACTGGCGAGGATGTCATCGAGCTGTCGTGCCACGGCTCACTATGGGTGCAGCAGCAACTTGTAGCACTGCTCATCGGCAACGGATGCCGCGCCGCCGAGGGAGGCGAATTCACGCGTCGCGCATTTATGAACGGGCGTCTCGACCTGTCGCAGGCAGAAGCCGTAGCCGACGTGATAGCAAGTGGCTCGAAAGCTGCCCACCGCATCGCTGTGAGCCAGATGCGCGGCGGTTTCAGCCGTATGCTCTCCTCTCTTCGCGAGCGACTGCTTGAATTCGTGTCGCTTATGGAGCTTGAGCTCGATTTCAGCGAAGAGGATGTGGAGTTTGCCGACCGCACACGTCTAATCGCCATCGCAGAAGAAATCAACACAGCCGTGACACGCCTTGCCGACTCTTTTGCCGTCGGCAACGCCATCAAAAACGGATTTCCAGTGGCGATAGTGGGAGAACCCAACGCCGGAAAATCAACACTCCTCAACCGGTTGCTGCACGACGACAAGGCGCTCGTGAGCGACATCCGCGGCACAACGCGCGACGTGATAGAGGACACCATAACGCTCGGCGGACTGACATTCCGGTTTATCGACACAGCAGGCATACGCCAGACCACCGACACTATAGAGACAATGGGTATTGAACGGACGTTCAAGAAACTCGATGAGGCAGCGATAATCCTCTGGATGATCGACGGCACACAACCTCTTACCAACATTGCCACCGTTGCAGCCGACATCCTGCCGCACGCCGAAGGAAAGCATCTTGTTGCCGTAATCAACAAAATCGACTGTCTTTCGGATGCCGACATCAGCGCGCTGCGCTCAGCCGTAGCCACTGCCGCTCCATCGGCTGCGATAGCCACAATCTCGGCAAAAGCCGACATCGCCGTCGACTCGCTTGAGCAAAGCCTGATTGAAGCCGCCGCCATTGCCGACACCGACCCCAACGCAGTCATCGTGACCAACGCGCGCCACTACGACGCCCTTCTGCATGCCGGCGAAGCCATCAGACGCGCCCTCGACGGGTTGCGCAGCGGCATCTCGGGCGACTTCGTGTCGCAGGACATCCGTGAATGCATGCACTATCTCGGAGAAATAACCGGCGAAATCACAACCCACGAAATCCTCGGCTCCATCTTCTCCCGCTTCTGCATCGGCAAATGAACGGCAGTTAAAGATAGGCAACTATAAGTATAGATAAGTATTAAGGCGTTCAGTTTGAGCGCCTTTCTTTTTTAGCCTTATAAGCGATGGTTATCGTTTATAGGGCCTTTTTACACTGTTTCAAAGATGCTGACGCACAAGAACGTATCCACAACTCAGATTTATGCCGATTTGGTCAATTCCAAGAAGCGAGAAACAGCCAATAAAATATCACTCAAATAAATTGTAGCTATGAAACGAGGAATCATAACCAACAACGGACAAGGTATCCATATTTCTGATGGCGATATATGGATGACCGCTTGGGAACTTGCAGACTTGTTTTATACAACGAGTGGAACTATCCATGCAGCAATTAAGAGAATCCTGAAAGCTAATGTTTTGAGGAGCCACGAAGTTTGCAAGTACATCAAATTGGAGAATGGGAACAATGCCGGTGTGTATAATCTCGATATGGTTATAGTTCTATCCTATCAGATAGACACCGGACATTCCACTACATTCAGGAAATGGGTAACAAGCAAAGTGCAATCCTCACGAAAGAATAACGTATCATTCTTTGTTCTTTTAGGAGATATGTTCTATTGTTAATCCAACGTAGATAGTAAAAGCCCGAATTTGAAATCGCACCAAGTTTGGGCTTCAATTTATAAAAAGTGGCATATGTTGTCCGGGGTATCGACGCAACAAGCTGCCACTTCCCACTAAAACGCATCAACTATCCATAGAAACCTATATATTTGCGCACAAACGATTAATACATATCACTATGGAGCAGAAAAAGATAGAACATATCACTTTGAATCTGATTGTTTTCAGTACAATCGCTATCATTAGTATTTTAGCTCGCCAGATCGTACTACATTATGGCTGGGACGAGTTCAGCAGCTACCTCATTTTGGTTGTATGCTCCATTATCATGGGAGCTATCTATCTCAATCTGCAAATAGTATTCAATCAATTTCTTTCAACTGCAATAGAAAAGTACTTTATGAGATTTGAGTGCTATCGCAACAAGACGGTAGTCATGAAGTTCCAACAGTAAACTCGGAACTTGCCGAAAGTGCTATAAATTCAGGACCTATCATTGCTGAGCCTGAACCCGAAATTAAAATCGAAACTACATCTGACATAACAGAAAAAGTTTCTACTCCATTATGTTCCGAACTCAATGAAGATGTGACAGAACTTCCAAAGGAAGAAGCCACACCTTTTACCATCAATAATATACCCATCGCAGAATCCAATCAGCCATCAGAATACGAGATATTCCGTGCCAATGCTATGGCTGAGAAAGAACGAGCATCGCAAGAAAAATTAGATAAGGTTCTCGCATATACGAAACAAAACTTGGTTCTCTACCTTCGTGAAACTGACCTCAATCGTCTATGTGGATATATTACAGAATATTACTTATCAGATACTATGCCCAGAGTCGAGCAAATAAAGGTTGATGCCCAATTAAAAACCATTGACATCATGCACTTTGGATGGAATATTGGCAAGGCTTTCGGCAAGCCACGCTTACAGACTGCCACATTTATAAAGAGAGTATTTGCTCATACTCTCCGTGACTCGGAAATATCCACCATTGAACGCAAAATGTCACATACGGAATCAGAGTGCAAGATTAAACTGGATAGAAAGATATTAGCCAAATGAGACAATAGTTACTATGGCTTACGAGTCGCAATCTCTTTATATGCTTGTTTTTTTAACATATGGAATTTTTTCCAAACTTTCCTATATTGTTTAACGATATTATCACCCTGATTTATTTCCTTCATAACAGCATTTGCTTTATTTAAATAACTAATAAAATTACCCCAATCATAAAATGTAGTTCGTTTATACCCTGTCGGACTACTACTATCTGCTATCCATCTTAATCTACGTTTTGCCCCCAGGTGAGTAAACCTCTTATATAACCGTCTTTCGAATAGCGAGTTAGACGGGATGTGTGCCTGTTTTGCAAAATGTACCCCCCTTCTAAATGAGCGTTTCATGTTTCTATAGAATTTAGATAATCCAGAAGCTTTCACTTTGACTTTATCTCCGTCAAAAACGAACCCCAAATACTCCAGCTGTTTATTGGTTTGTACAATTCCATCTTTAACAATACCTCCAGTTAGAACATTGTTTCGGTCTAATTCATAACGATAAATATGGGTTTTTGATTCCTGAATTTCTAGATTTGCTTTATTTTCAATTTCTTCACGTATTAAATCATAGAAAAACTTTTCATCATCCTGGTCACATACAAGAATTAGGTCATCACTATATCTTTGATAATAAACGTTTTTGTCTAGCTTTGATGCTTCTGCATAAATCTTCGCATCAAAATCAAGCATATAGATATTAGCCAGTGTTGCGCTAAGTGGTGTCCCTTGGGGTATGCCCTTCTTATCCAGTTTACCTTGTTTCTCCCGAATTTGTTTATTAAATGGTTTGTCAGTTCTTATCAAGTCGGTAGCCTCTCTAAAGAATTCATCTGCATAACAAAATGATACGACATTCTCATGTCGTAAATGATAAATCTTACTAACGCTTTTACGTTTCAGTTCAATGCTGCTAGCATCATTGGCTTTATGGCGTTCTACAATCAATTTATGTCTAAAACGTTTGAATAATTCATTTTCGTTTACATACTTAAAATCAACCAAATTCTTATAAATTGCATAATGGTCTGCAGGTAAATCCGCAATATTTAATATCTTTTTCCATTGTTTATGTAGTAACCGATGGTCAAGATTATCAAAGAATGATGTTACATCAGCAACAATCACAGACAACTTACGATGTTTGTTGTTTATAATAAATTGAAATGCATCAGCCGCAAATTCTATATTGCATTTGTTGCCATTTTGCATATCATCCTTGGGAATCTTTCGATACGCAACTGCAACGTCTACATAGTCTTTCGTGGATAAATATTCTTCGTATGCTTGAACGAGGATGCTATTATAGTAGCTATATATAATAGAATCCAAATGTGAAGGGTAATATATATGGCGCTCCTTTCTACCTTTATTGACACGGTTACGTTTTCCACTTGCGTTTTTGATAGCAGATTCGTCAGCTCTAAATTTTCTTTGAGTCAAAACTCTATGCAGTAGTGGGACAAACTTATGTCTAATGATATTTTGGGGATTCTGAACATAATTCTTGACCCAAATTTTATCATTAGAACTCGTTAAAGGTTTCCCAATATGTGGATATTTCTTAAACTTGAGCCAATCTTCCTTCATACATAAATTTCAACTTAAAATGATTAAAACTGGTCGTAGCATACCTATTGACAGATACATGCCTGATGTTGCTTCTTGTTTACACAATAGACAACGCTACTCTTTGATAGAATTAAATTCGTAACTTTGTACAGACTATGCAATATGACAGAATGCACAACATTAGAACCCAAGATTGTTCTTCTTCTCGTTACCTTATGGGCAATAAAACTTGTTAAATTATTGTCCGAAGTTTGGAGAATCGGAATCTTTCTTCACACGTCAGCCAAGTTCTGCGTGTGGAACACATTTGTGTACTTTGCATAAAACGTATCCATTGGTCTTGTCCCAGTTTTAATCATTATTACAAATATAAATGCATATAGTATGCCAATTGACATGCATAATGGCGATTACGTCAGATTGGCAGATATTTTACAGCCACATGTCAATTTGTCTGTGCCCGTAAGTTTTTTTGTTTTTCCCTGCTCACTCGTTACGGTCATTCACCATCCAGAAGTTATATCACAGTTACATTTTGGTGGATGATTCCACCATTGAAACACCCGTTTCCTTTGCCGTCGAACAATTAAAAACGATTGGCGTATGCAAAAAGAAACAGTAACATTTGATAAGCTGCCCGAAGCGGTAGGTTATCTGACCGAACAGGTCATCGAGTTGAAAAAGATGGTAGCGGGACTCCAGCCACAGCCATCTGACAAACATGTATTGGTGGAAATAGAGGATGCTTGCCGTATCATCAGAAAAGCCAAGCCTACCATTTATACATTGGTACGGAAAGGGCTGCTTCCTGTCTATAAGAAAGGTAATAAACTCTATTTCTACGAGGACGAGCTTCTTGCTTGGATTGAGAACGGGCGGAGAAAGACTGCCGAGCAGACATACGAGGAGATGCTTGCCAATATGCAGAGTGGTGTCCGTCATAAGCCTAAATCATCTGTGAAACTTTAATGGATATAGTTATGGATACATATTCTATTAATCCGGCATCCATCATTGATGACGCGGTTGATTTAAGTATGCGACTAGCTGGCACTGATTTTCCGGTCAGCATATTACCGACAAGAATCCAGCGTATAATCAGCAGTTCGCACGATTGTCAGGGCTATCCCGTGGATTATGTTGCTGCGGCTATTCTTGCAGCCATTGCCGTGGGGATTGGCAACTCCCATCTGGTGCAGGTGAAGCGCAACTGGCTGGAAAGTCCTATTCTGTACATGGCACTGATTGGACGCCCCGGAGCGAATAAGAGTCATCCGCTGAGTTTCGCTTTCCAGCCGTTCATTGAACATGACTATTGTCAGAATCAAGAATATCAGAAGCTGTATGCCGAGTATGAACGCACTATGTCCATGAGTAAGAAGGAACGCTTGGAAGCCGGTTTGGATGAGTTCCCGCAGGCTCCCGTGCGCAGCCGCTTTCTTGGTTTCGGATGTAACGCCCGAAGGATTGAGCCTCATTCATGCTCAAAACAAACGTGGTTTATGCTTGTGGGCTGATGAGTTATCCGCTTGGTCCAAGAACTTCTACCGTTACAACAACGGTTCGGAAGAACAATTTTGGTTGTCGGTATTCAGTGCCAAGACCACTATATCCGACCGCAAGAATGCCAAAAGGTCCATCTTCATCAAGCGACCGTACATCTCAGTTATCGGCACTATCCAAAAGAAGATTCTCAGTGAACTGGCTAAGGGCGAACGTTCCAGTAATGGATTCATTGACCGTATACTGTTTGTAATGCCCAATCTGCAACAGAAGGCACGTTGGAATGACAAAGAATTGCCGGAGAACATCGAACAGGAATGGAATGCCATCATTGAGAAACTGATACAGCAAGAGTGTCGTCTTAACGAGTTTGGAGAAATTGAACCGCACGTTCTAACCTTCACAGAAGAAGCTAAAAGGAGACTTTACGAGTGGCAGCACCACTTTTCCGAACTATGCGACCGAGAGACCAACGACACGATTGTCAGCATCTACTGCAAGCTGGAGATATACATCATCCGCTTCTGCCTGATTATCCAATTAGCCCGATGGACTTGTGGAGAGTGTGATAAGACGCATATCGACCTGCTGACGGTGGAGCGAGGCATCAAACTGACGGAATATTTCAAGGAATCTGCATTGAGTGTGCAGAACATCCTGAACAAGAATGCTCTCACCAGTCAGCGACAAACGATAGTCAATCAACTTCCAGCCTCCTTCACGACTGCTCAAGCCATAGAGTTGGCCGAGCAAAACGGAATGAAGGAGCGGACGTTTCAACGCTTTCTCAATGACAACATCGGAACATTGTTCCGCAAAGAGAAGCACGGAGAATATTCAAAGATTAACCCGTGACATTTTTGTCGGTTTTGACACTTTCCCAGCGAAAGCGATAATAACGACAAAAGTGACACACTAAAAAAGAAAACAATGAGTACACACAGATTCATATTAGAACCATACAAAGGTATCAGCACCCGACATACTTGCCCGAACTGCCACCGCCAAAGATGCTTTTCCAAGTACATTGATACGGAGAAGCAAATCCAGTTCCCCGAGTACGTGGGACGCTGTGACCACGAGCATAAATGTGGTTATCACTTCACGCCTCGTGATTACTTCGAGCAGAACCCGACGGAGAAAGAAAAATTCTCTGAGAATAGCTTTAGAAGCTATGCTCCTGTTAAGGAGGCGCAGCCCGTGGTCACCTCTTATATTGATTTGGACATCGTCACCCAATCATTACGAGGCTATCCGGCAAACAAGTTGTTTCAATTCTTATCAGCTCAGTTTGGAGAATCCGAAACATTGAAGTTAATGAAGAAGTACAAGGTAGGCACATCCAAGTATTGGGACGGTGCAACTGTATTCTGGCAGACGGACAATCAAGGCAAAGTCCGCACTGGGAAGATAATGCTTTACAATCCCGAGACGGTGCTGTTTTGTCAAGTTTATACTTTGCCGCCATGCAGCTCTGCGTACATCTTGGAGCGGCACTCCGCCACAGCAGGGGTCATGTTGACGTAGTGCTTGTGAGGCATCTCGATGCGCAGCTCGCTCTCCCAGGTCTCCTCGGTGAGCTGCTTGACGATATAGGCTTTTTTCTCCGCAATGGAGGGCAGCTCGATGGCCAGCTCACCGTTCAGGATATGCGGCACCAGCAGCTGCTTGACGCGGGTGGGAACGATGGTGACGATACGCTCGATGGCATCGGAGTCGAGGTTGACCATCGTGACCGGCTTGCCCGCCTCGATGACCTCGCCGTCCATGGCGATGAGGTCGCACTGGGCCTGACCATTTTCGTCATAGAGACGCCACGGCATCTTCTTGCCGGGGATGATGGCCTTGCTGGCGGAGTCGGAGCACTTCATCTTGGGCTGATAGGTGCCGTCGGGGCGCTTGACCGCCACCAGCTTGTACACGCCGCCGAACACAGGGTCCGAGGCTGAGGTGATGAGGTTCTCGCCCACGCCGTAGGAGTCGAAGTGTGCGTGCTCGTACAGCTCCATGTTGGCGATCTTCTTCTCGTCCAGACCGTTGGAGGCCACCAGCTTGATGTAGGACTTCCCTGCTGCATCCAGTGCCTTGCGCAGGCGCTTGGAGCCTCGGGCCAGGTCACCGGAGTCGATGCGGGCGCTCTTGACGCGGCGGTTGGGGTTATCAGGATATTTCTCAATGAGGTAGTCGTCCAGCTTGATGAGGTTGGGCAGACCGCTCTCCATGATGTTGTAAGTATCCAGCAGCAGGCTGACGGAATCCGGGTAGGTATCGGCGAATGCCTTGAAGGCATCGAACTCGGTCGGGAAGAACTCGATGAAGCTGTGGGCCACAGTACCCACAGCCTTGACCTCAGAGCCGTACTTCATCTCGGCCAGACAGTTGGCCGTGCCGATGCAGCCGCCCAGAACGGCAGCATAAGCGCCGTCGTTGCCTGCGCTCTCGCCCTGTGCGCGGCGGGTGCCGAACTCCATGACGCTGCGGGGGGTGTGAGTGTTGAGGCCGGTGATGCGGGTGGCCTTGGTGGCGATGAGGCTGTGGAAGTTCATGGTCTGGAGCAGATAGGTCTCGATGAGGATTGCGCCCACGAGGTCGCACTCGATGCGCACCATCTGCACATGGGGGTAGCAGACCGTGCCTTCGGGCAGAGCGTACATATCGCCCTTCCAGCGGTACGTGCGCAGATACTCGCAGAACTCCTCACTCATGCCCTTGGTGCGCAGCCAGTGGACATCCTGCTCATTGAAGTGGTAGTTCAGCAGGAAACGGGTCAGCTTGCGCTGGCCGGCGCTGATGGAGTAGCCCTGGTTATCCGGGTTCTTGCGGAAGAACATATCAAACACAAGGGTCGTATCCTTAAAGCCGTTCAGAAACAGGCAGTTGGCCATAGTGAATTCGTAAAAATCAACGACCATTGCCGGATTGTCGTAGTCCTCATCCGGGATATACGGCACAACTTTGATCTCGCTCATGAAAAGTTTCCTCTCTTTTTCCGCGCACCCCTGCGGCGGGTGCAGCCAAACAAACTCTGCGCTGCCGCGCGTTTTTCCCTGTCATGACAGGATGTTTGTACCACTATAGCATCTTTGGCGGGCAGACGCAAGAGGTTTTGGCAAAAAATGACGACAGAAAGAAAAAATGTTTTTTACGAAATCTTTACCAGCACCTCCGGCAGTGCTCTTCTGTCCTCGGATAAATCACGGGCATCGATGCCGCCCGGATATGCAAAAACACCCGCAGCGCCTTTTCGTGCTGTGGGTGTTTTGATATTTCAGATTCAGCCGTTCATGATGCTGGGGGTAGCATTCTTCAGCACGACGTCGTGGCTGCCGCCCTCAACGATGGAGGTGGAGGAAACGACGGTCAGCTTGGCCTTCTGCTGCAGTTCGGGGATGGAGAGTGCGCCGCAGTTGCACATGGTGCTCTTGACCTTGTACAGGGTGGTCTGGACGCCGTCGGCCAGCGGACCGGCGTAAGGAACATAGCTGTCCACGCCTTCCTCGAAGCTCAGCTTGGTGGAACCGCCGAGGTCATAGCGCTGCCAGTTGCGGGCGCGGTTGGAGCCTTCGCCCCAATACTCCTTCATATACTGGCCATTGATACGCACCTTGTTCGTGGGGCTCTCGTCGAAGCGGGCGAAGTAGCGGCCCAGCATGACGAAGTCAGCGCCCATGGCCAGTGCAAGGGTGATGTGATAATCGTGAACAATGCCGCCGTCAGAGCAGATAGGCACATAGATGCCGGTCTCCTTGAAGTACTCGTCACGGGCCTTGGCGACCTCGATGACGGCAGTAGCCTGACCACGGCCAATGCCCTTGGTCTCACGAGTGATACAGATGGAGCCGCCGCCGATGCCGATCTTCACGAAGTCAGCGCCAGCCTTTGCGAGGAAGCGGAAGCCCTCGGCATCCACGACATTACCTGCGCCCACCTTCACGGTGTCGCCGTAGTGCTCACGGATCCAGCCGATGGTGCGGCTCTGCCACTCGGAGTAGCCCTCAGAGGAATCGATGCAGAGGACATCCACACCGGCCTCCACCAGAGCAGGCACGCGCTGGGCGTAGTCGCGGGTGTTGATGCCGGCACCGACGACATAGCTCTTGTTCTTGTCCAGCAGCTCGTTGGCATTCTTCTTATGGGAGTCGTAATCCTTGCGGAAGACGATATACTTCAGGTTGCCCTCGGCGTCCACCAGAGGCAGGGTGTTGATCTTGTTATCCCAGATGATGTTGTTGCAGTCGTGCAGAGAGGTGTTCTCCGGAGCAGTGACCAGCTTCTCGATGGGGGTCATAAAGGTGGTGACGGGAGCGTCATCAGGGGTATGGTTGACGCGGTAATCGCGGGAGGCCACGATGCCCAGAAGCTTGCCGTTAGGAGTGCCGTCGGCGGTGATGGCGATGGTGGAGTGGCCGGTGCGGGCTTTCAGTTCCAGCACATCGTGCAGGGTGGCAGTGGGGGCCAGGTTGGAGTCGGAAACGACGTAACCGGCCTTGAAGCTCTTGACGCGGCGGACCATAGCAGCCTCGTTCTCGATGCTCTGGGAGCCGTAGATGAAGGAGACGCCGCCCTGACGGGCCAGCGCGATGGCCAGCTTATCGCCGGAGACAGACTGCATGATGGCGCTGATCATGGGGATATTCATTTCCAGCGGGCAGTTCTCCTCGCCCTTGCGGTACTTGACCAGCGGGGTCTTGAGGCTGACAGCCGTGGGGACATTCTCAGCAGAAGAGTAGCCCGGCACCAGCAGGTACTCGCCAAAGGTACGGGAGGGTTCTTCGTAAAAATAAGCCATATTCAAACTCCTTTTCTCTTAACGCATCCGCAACGGATCATATCAAACAACATCAAAACAATTTCATGTTTTCGACTTAGGAATTGATTGTATATACTTTACCACAAACCCACGCGGAATACAAACCCCTGCCCCGCCAAACTTTATAAATGTCCTTTGCAGAAAAACAGGCAAATTGACCTAAGGTCATACTTTCCCTCGCTGTGGGCCGATTTCTCCGGATTTTTGGACGCAAAAAAGCCCGTCTGAAACCAGACGGGCTCTTTTGCACACGAAGCGGAATATCGCCTGTGCGGTGTCGGCCGGCAGCTGCGAAGGAGAACAGCCGGAGGAGGATGGCGGACACCCGATATTCCAAAAAACAAGAAGAAAAAGATTTCATGATCCAGAAGGGTCTTGCCCTTTCTGTAACCATATTGTAACTCTTTTGAAGGACTTTTGCAATAGCTTTTGTAATTTTTCTGTAATTATTTTTGTAAAGATTCTGTGACAGAGCTTCCGAATTCCAGATAACACTCAAAAGCCGCGTGCTCTTCCCTCCGGCCCAGCACATACCAGCCGTTTCCTGAGGGGGCATAGAACACCTGCACGCTCTGGCCCATCGGCACCTCACGGTGGTACTTGATGGAAGCGAAGGACAGCGGCGCAGCCTCCACGACCTCCTGCGGCAGGGCGTCGCAGGCGATGTCCAGATAGAGGGAGTTGTTGATATGGCCGTTGAGGTCACACATGGAGTAGCTGGCGCGGCGCTCCCCTGCCGCCGTCAGCGGCTGGCTCTTGTGGACGATCTGGGGCAGTTCTTCGGGCAGGTCGTCGTTCTGGAAGTCCGGCATCGTCCAGCCGGGGGTGCGCAGGATGCGCCCTGTCTCAGTATCCACGATCATCCAGCGGCAGTCCACGAGGGCCAGCTTCTCCCCTGTTTCGCTGGTGATGGTGGTCAGCCGTTTCATCGTGCCTTTCTTGAACACCTCGCAGGCCGCGCCGTACAGGGACGTCGCACCGGAGATCACTTCAATACGGTCGATATTAAAAGGATCTATAGAGTCCAGTTGTCGGCTGTCGGTACGTGAAGAGTTGAGACGTACGCCGTCAACCAGCACGACCAGAGGGCGGCCACGCACATTCATACCGTAGTTGGTGCGGCTTCGGCTGCTGACGTCAAGGCCAGGGATCAGCTGAGCCAGTGCGTCTTTAAGCTCTTTGCCGCCCTGAATCTGCTGTTCCAGTTCGGCGTTTTCGATAACCCAGGTGGTTTGCGCCATCTCCGCTACGGTGCGATTGCTGCGGTTGGCAGACACCACGAACGTTTCATCATCGGTTTGTTGAGCGACTGCTGGCGCCATCATGGTAAGAAGCAGTGGGTTGAGAGCCCAAAGCGTATACTTTTTGCTTATCATCATTATTCCTCCACACGGGCGGAAAAAATCAGCCCAAAGATGCTGTGTAGCGAGTTAAAGAAGCAGCCTCCGGCTGCGTTTTCCCTAGGTGCCGCTGCGCCACTGAATCAGGGCGGGCGGCATACTGAGATCGAATAAATCACGTCCCATTACACGATTAAGAATACGTGCAGATCTCCATGCCATCAGGCTGAGCTGGGGTTCGGCGATGCCATGGGTTTGCATACTGGCGTTGACCGCGAAGATGTTGTTCTCTTTCGGGCCGTTCCACTCCAGGGTGAAGTCGTCGCGTACTTTGAAATTGCACTCATCGCGCATGGCGATTCGCGACATCAGCGGTGAAAGAATCTGCGGCAGCGCGGGACGGTATCCGGTGGCGAAAATC
>OGXG01000800.1_pt1 | contig 16832 bp, 20 predicted proteins | sample 1576251 | NCBI WGS metagenome assembly OGXG01 (sample SAMEA3541533, study PRJEB24748) | human gut metagenome | biome: human gut; feature: human-associated habitat; material: faeces | place: China | collected 2012
CTTATATACCTTTCTAACTCTTCTAATTTCTTCATATACAAAATTAGCAGGAATAGCATCTAAACCATATTTAAAAGAAATAATATCGCAAAAATAACTATCATAAAGAATACCTTCTGATATATTAGTATATTCTTCTTCCTTATCTTTATCGTCTAATATATATACAGCCTTACAAACCACATCACCACATAAATTTACATTATTTTTAGATATCCTTATATTACTAAGACCAAAAAGAAAATCTTTTCCCATATCTTCCATATCAAAAGGTCTTCCCGTAACCCAATCAAGATATTTATTACCTTTTACCTTATCTATATAAATCATAAATGGCTCATTTAAAGAACTCTTAACAAACACTTCAGTATTATCTTCATTAATTATTTTTCTCCAAAAAGTAATACCCTGTACATTAACTTCATAACTAGTTCTCTTTTTAAACATAATAACAAACCTCCCTATAAACATAGTATAGCACACAAATAAATAAAGAACAACCAAAACAGTTGTTCTTTAAATACATTATAATTATTCTAACTATACAATTAAAGTAAATAAACATAATACAAAGATATTTACAAGCATAATAGTAAGAACTACCTTAAATGCCCATCTAAACCAAGTAGAATATTCTACTTTAGCAAGAGCAAGTCCACCCATTATAGCACCACATGTTGGAGTTATCAAATTAACAAGTCCATTAGCAGCAACTAAAGTCATAATAGTAACTTCTACACTATAACCAAGTTGAGCAGCAATAGGAGCGATAATAGGAGTAGATAAAGTTGCTAATCCAGATGATGATGGCACTAAAATAGATAATACAATGTGTAAAATATAGTTAAGTGGTACAAATGCAAGTTCAGGTAACTTAGCAAGCATATCAGCAGCATTATAAATAATATAATTATCTAGATATGTTTCACCCATAAGTACACTAGCACCTCTTGCAATAGCAATAACTAATATAACACCAATCATATCGTCAGCACCATCAACAAAAGTATCAACAAAATTTTTCTCACCAAATCTATTAATAATTGCAATAATAATAGACATAATTAAGAACCATAAAGCAGCCTCATAGAACCACCAGTTACCAAGTGAAGACCCAGTAAGCCAACCAGTAAAGCTATCAAAGAAAGTAATACCAAACTCACCCCATGGAACAAACCCAATAATCATAACTAGGAATGTAAGACCAAATAGAATAAGAGTAACTTTTTGTTTAGTACTTAATTTAACATCCTTTTTGTCCTTATCTTCAAATTGACCAAATCTCTTTTCAGCTTGTTTTTGTTCTCTAAGTGATAAGAATGTAGAACCTTTATCCTTTTGAACCTTCTTAGCATAGCTCATTACAAATAATATAGAAACAATTAAAGTAGTAAGCCAAATAAATACTGCTATTAAAATAACAAGTCCTTGATTACAAGCAACACCTTCTGGTAATGCACTAATAGCAACACCAGTAGCAAAAGGATTAATAGTAGAACCTAAACATCCACTACCTGCACCAAGAAGAACTACCGCAGAACCAACAAGAGGATCCATACCAGCAGCCATCATAGTAGCAGCTAATAAAACATAAAATCCAACTGTCTCTTCAAGCATACCATAAGTAGTTCCACATATAGAGAAAATAAGCATTAATATAGGAATTAATAAAATTTCTCTACCTTTTAGTTTATGAACTAAAACTTTGATACCAGTTTCTAATGCTCCAGTTTTATTAATAACAGCAAGCAATCCACCAAGCATCATAATGAAAATACCAACATCAATAGCATTTTCAAATCCCTGTATAGGTGCCATCAAAACCTGTGATAAAGTAGCACCAACAGTTCCACTTCCATTAACAATTTCTTCACCAACAAATTGTGCATTTGGAAGTACATGTGATAATATTCCAAGACCAAAAATTAGAATTAGAATAATCGAAAAAGACGATAACATTACCTTAGCCTTTTTCTTAGCCATTTCTTTCTACCTCCTCTTTATAATAGTACCAGTTTTTCCCTTAATGGCTAGATTAGCCTTTTCAAGAGAACTAATAATTGCTTTTCTGTCATCAGAATCTTCTACAAAAGACATAGAAGCTTCAACCTTAGGAAGCATACTACCTTTAGCAAATTGATTTTCACTAATGTATTTATTAGCATCTTTAATAGTAATAACATCTAAATCGACTTGATTTTCAGTATTATAATTTAAAGAAACCTTTTCAACCGCAGTCAAAATCATTAAAGTATCTGCCATAGTAAGTTTAGCAAGTAAAGCAGCAGTTCTATCTTTATCAATAACAGCTTCTACTCCTTTATATGCTCCATTTTCCATAATAACAGGAATTCCTCCACCACCAGAAGCAATTACAATATTATTATTGTCAAAAAGCATCTTTATCGTATTCTTTTCAACAATATCAATAGGCATCGGAGATGGTACAACTCTCCTATAACCTCGCCCAGCATCTTCTATCATAGTATACCCTTTTTCTTTTTCAATATCCAAAGCCTCTTCTTTAGTATAAAACATACCAATAGGCTTACTAGGATTTTGAAAAGCACTATCCTTAGAATCTACTAGGACTTGTGTTATCAAAGTTACACAATTTTTACTAATATTCTGTTTTTTAAGTTCATTTTGAATACATTGTTGCAATTGGTAACCAATATAACCTTGACTCATACTTCCACACTCAGGAAAAGGCATCATAGGAGTACCAGCTTCCTCATTAGAAGCATACTCCATAGCAAGAGCAATCTGTCCCACCTGCGGACCATTTCCATGTGTCAGAATAATTTTATTTCCATCTTTAACTAAATCAACAATTATCTTAGCAACATCTTTAAGTAAAGATAACTGTTCACTCGGATTTTTACCTAAAGCATTTCCACCTAAAGCAATAACAATTTTACTCATTATTCATCCCTCATTGTAGCATATACAACTGCTTTAATAGTATGTAATCTATTCTCAGCCTCATCAAATACTTTAGACTTAGAACTATTAAATACCTCATCAGTAACTTCCATTTCCTTAAGACCAAACTTCTCATAAATATCTTTACCAATAGAAGTATTTAAATCATGGAATGATGGAAGACAATGTAAGAATATAGCATTAGAATTAGCATTGTTCATAACATTCATATCAACCTGATATGGACTAAGTAATTTAATTCTTTCAGCCCAAACTTCATCAGGTTCACCCATAGAAACCCAAACATCAGTATAAATAACATCTGCTCCTTTAGAAGCTTCCATAACATCTTCTGTCATTTCGATACTTCCACCAGTTTCTTTGGCAATTTCTTTACATTTTTCAATTAATTTTTTATCAGGCCATAAATCTTTAGGACCACAAGATACAAAATGCATACCCATCTTAGCACATACAACCATTAAAGAATTAGCAACATTATTTCTAGCATCACCCATAAATACAAGTTTAATTCCATCTAAATGACCAAAATTTTCTTCAACAGTCATAACATCTGCTAACATCTGTGTAGGATGAAACTCAGTAGTAAGACCATTCCATACTGGAACACCTGCATTCTTAGCAAGTTCTTCAACTATTTTTTGATCGTATCCTCTATATTCAATACCATCATACATTCTACCAAGTACTTTAGCAGTATCAGCAATACTTTCTTTCTTACCCATTTGTGAACTACCTGGATCTAAGTAAGTAACTCCCATGCCTAAATCAAGACCAGCAACTTCAAAAGCACATCTTGTTCTAGTTGAAGTCTTTTCAAATAAAAGTACAATATTCTTACCATTTAAATATCTATGTTCAATACCTCTATGTTTTTTATCCTTTAAATCTTTAGATAAATCAAGTAAATATCTAATTTCTTCAGGCGTATAATCAAGTAAAGTTAAAAAGTTTCTACCCTTAAAATTAAAATTCTCATTATTTACTTTTTTAACTTCATCATGTTTAGCTGAAGAAATATTTTCTTTTTTAACAGCACCACTTTCAGTATAAATATCTTCTCTAACAAGAGGCATACTCATACATCTAGGACCTCCACGACCTCTAGAAAGTTCAGCACTAGACATTTCAAACACTTTAATACCATGCTCTCTCAAAATATTATTAGTAATATTATTTCTGTCGTATACAACAACAACACCAGGAGCAATACATAAAGTATTAGTACCATCATTCCATTGTTCTCTTTCTGAAGAAATTTTCTCACCACCAGCACAAGGAATTAAAGTAATTTTTCTACCCAAATATTTTTCTAATATTTCTTCTAAAGAACCATTAACCTCTTTAACATTTAAATCTTCATCACTGTCAGGAATGTCTCCCTCTGTAATTTCAAATACTTGTAAAGTATCCATAATACCAGGATGATAAGTAAACTTATCAAAATCAATTTGTGTAAATACCGTATCCAAGTGCATAAATGCCCTTGATACAGGAATATTAAACGCTAATATTGTATCAATTTCACAATCAGGATTTCTAAATAAATTCTTAGCAAGTTCATCAATAGCACCAGCCTCAGTTCTTTGTGAAATACCTACTGCTAATATATGATTATTAAGATTAAGAACATCACCACCTTCAATATGGTATGGTAAATATCTATCATAATATTTATTAACTTGTCCTTTATAATCAGGATGATAGTTAAATATATATTCAGCATAAATAGTTTCCCTATTTCTAGTAACAGAATACATTTTATTTAAAATAATACCATTACCAGCACTAGCAAAAGGATCTCTAGTAAAGTATAAGTTAGGCATAGGATCTGCTAGAAAATCAGACTCCTCACTTACTAAATCCACTAAAGACTGTTCATAATCTCTTTTTGCTCTACTAATCTCCTCTAGTTTAATACCTTGCATAGTTTTAAGAACAAGCTCTTTCTTATTAACAAAACTCTTTAAATAGTCAAAAACTAAATTTCTGTATTTAGGAGTTTTGATTCCTGCTTCAAAAATAAACTGTCTAATAAATTTATTTTCAATATCATCGCTAAGTTCTAATACTTCAGCCATTAAATCCTCAAGATAAACAACCTCAATATTATTTTCTTTTAATATACGAGCAAATTCATCATGCTCTTTTTGAGCCTCGGGTAAAAAAGGAATATCATCAAATAGTAATCTACTTAAAGAATCTGGTGTTAAATTAAGAAGTTCACTACCAGGTCTATGTAATAATACCTTTTTTAATGGGCCAATTTCACTTTTAACATTAATTGCATTCATATTTTTTCTCCCTTCTATTCTAATTCATTGTAGTACTCTACTATTTAAGTATAGCAGATTTTCTCATTTTTTACAATTTATTTCTTTATTTTATCTAAAAATTCCTTTATTCTGATATTTTCACTTGAAAAGAAGTCTTTAGTTTTTCCATCAAATATAACTTTGCCACCATCAATAAATAAAACCCTATTAGAAACTTTTTTAACAAAGTTCATCTCATGAGATACAATAACCATTGTTTTACCAGTATCTGCAACTTTTTTAATAAGATCTAAAACTTCTCCAATCATTTCAGGATCTAATGCACTTGTTGGCTCATCAAACAATATAATATCCGGTTCCATAATAAGTGTTCTAATTATAGCAACTCTTTGTTTCTGACCTCCAGAAAGTTCATTAGGATAATGTTCCGCCTTATCTTTTAAATTAATAGTATTAAGTAATTCAAGTGCTTTTTTTCTAGCAGTTACTTCATTCATTAGTTTTAATTTAACCGGAGCTAACGTAATATTATCAATAACAGTAAGATGTGGAAATAAATTAAATTGTTGAAAAACCATTCCCATCTTTTGCCTAAGTAAAGATAAATCAGCTTTTTTACCAACTAAAGATGTACCTTCAAAAATAATATCTCCAGAACTAGGTTTCTCTATTAAATTAAGACATCTAAGTAATGTTGATTTACCACTACCAGAAGGACCAACAATAGAAATAATATCTCCCTTTGAAACATTAAAACTAATATCATTAAGAACAACATTACTACCAAATCTCTTTTTTAATTTTTTAACTTCTAGCATTAGATAATCTCCTTTCCATAACATTAACCAACTTAGATAATCCTAACGTCATAATCAAATATATAATGGCAGTTATAACAAGAGGAAAGAAATAATCATAAGTTCTAGATGCAATAATATCTGAAGCCTTAGTAAGTTCTAATATTCCAATATAAGCACCTGCCGAAGTCTCTTTAAGTAATGTAATAAATTCATTTCCTAATGCCGGTAAAACATTTTTAATAGCCTGTGGTAAAATAATATATCTCATTGTTTTACCATAGCTAAGACCTAAAGATAAACCAGCTTCCATTTGTCCTTTGTCAATAGAAATAAGGCCCGATCTAATTATTTCCGAAACATAGGCAGCAGAATTTAAACCAAATGCCAATATACCAACTATAATTATATTAATATTGACAGATTTAAAAATAACATAATAAATAATCATTAATTGCAATAACACTGGTGTACCTCTAATAATATTGACATATAAAGTAGCAACCTTATTACCTAATCTCATTTTACCATTAATATCATGATTATGTCTAATAAGTGCTATAACTATTCCAAGTACAATACCAATAATAACAGCAAATAGAGCAATTAATATAGTATGAAATAATCCGTCTAATATATACTTATATCGATCATCATAAATAACACTATCATAAAAACTAATACCTATATTTTTAAAAAAGCCAAAAAAGTTATCAAAAAATCGCATATATTCATTCATATCAAATTTACTCCTCAGTATGTTTAATAATAAAATTATCAATAGATCCATCACTAGAAAGCCTATTAAGTACTTTATTAACAGTTTCTAATAATTCAGTATTTCCCTTTTTAACAATCATACCATAACTATCGCTAGTAAGTTCACCATCTAATATTTTAATACCACTATTTTTTTCAATAATTTCTTTAGCAGGTAATTCATCCATAACCACTAAATCAACTTTACCAACTTTTAAATCTTCAATAGCGGCCAAATATTTCTTTTGTCTAACAATCTCAGCATTTTTATAATTTTCCGTAACATAAGTATCTGCAACACTACCAAGTTGTACTGCTATCTTTTTATCATTTATATCTTTTATACTATTAATAAAACTATCGTTTTTAACAATAACAACTTGCTTACTAACAGAATAATTAATAGAAAAATCTACTTTTTTTGCCCTTTCATCACTATAGCTTATACCAGCAGCACCAATATCAGCTTTTCCTGTTCTTACTTCATTAATAATAGAATCAAAAGCTATATCCTTAATAACAAGTTCTTTTCCCAATTCTTTTGCTATTTCTCTGGCTATATCTACATCAACACCAACAATTTCACCATTTTCATAATACTCATAAGGTGCAAAACCTGCTTCAGTTACCATAACAAGTTTGTTATCATCTTTCTTTCCACATCCAACCATAACAATTAAACATATAAAAAGTAAAGATAATCTCAAAATATTTTTCATATATATCACTCTCCTATTAAATAAATTATAACATAATAATTAAAAAAAAGACAATAAAATTACTCTATTATCTTTTAAATATTTAATGTGTCAACATTTCTATCATGTTTAATATGATCCCAATTACAATCTTTGATAAATAAGCATATAAAATTAATAGGAAACCAACTCAAAACAAATAAATCAAAAAGTAAAATTCCCCATATATTTTCTTTAATGCTTTTATTACATTTTTTTATCACAATCATTCTAAAAATAACCCCTATAAAATAATTAATCAGAAACATAATAAAATAAATAACAACATCCATACTATTAAAGTCATTTAGATAAAATACATTATAAAAGATTCCAATTAAAGAAACTATTGTAAACAAAACATGAAATATAATGCCAAAGTAAAATATAATTACATCAAAACATTCAAATCTTTTATTTTTGATTCCTTCTTTTATAAGAGAACACGTATAATTTTTTAAGCACTGAATAGCACCAAAGGACCATCTCTTTCTTTGCTTAAGAGAACTTTTAAAGTCAGTAACTTGTTCATCATAAGTAATAGCATTTTCATTAAAGGCAATTTTAATACCATTAATAGCACATATAGCAGTATATTCAATATCCTCAGTAATAGTTTTAGGATCATATCCGTACCGATCAATAGTTTCTTTTTTTACCATAAATCCAGTACCATTTAAAAAAGAACTCATACCAAAATTAAATCTTGATTTATTTATAAATAAACTTTGGATATAATATAAAATAGCATAACTTGTACTAAGCCAATTATCACATATATTTTTCGTATCTCTAAAACCTTGAACAACTTCATAACCACAATTAATAGAATCATTCATTTTATTCAGGAATTCCCTATGAACCACATTATCGGCATCAAAAATGACATAAGCATCTATTTCATCATTACTTTTTAATTTATTAAAAGTATATTTAAGCACTTCTCCCTTTGATTTGACCTTTTGCTTACATTCTATAATTTTTGCTCCCGCATTTTTTGCCACTTCTAAAGTATTATCAGTACAATTATTAACAATAACATATACATCATACTTATTACTAGGATAATTTTGTTTTTTCAAACTATTAATTAAATTTTTAATAACAGTTTCCTCATTAGGAGCCGCGATTAAAATAGCAAAATGATTTTTTTTATTATTATCAATTTCACATTTCTTTTTTCTAAAAACTCCAGAAGCCATAATCAAAAAATAAAATCCATAAATAAGAGAAAGTATTAACAATATATAAATAATTATTTCAAACATATTACACCTCATATTAATTGTACTATATCAAATAGTACAATTAAATAATACACCTATATAATGCTTTTGTCAATATAAATTTGTTAAATTTACATGTATTATACTGTTAAAAAATTATATATAATTTAAAAATTTTCCTAATGATATTTTCATGATTAAAAAACTATAAAAAACGACATTTAAATTTACAAATTTTCTACAATTTATTTTACCATTTACAAGAACATCATTTTTTTCTTGTTTAAGCATTATATTAATAAATAATTGATTTTTGTAATATATAGAAAAACCACTGAATTAATCAATGGTTTAAAACTAATAGTTTTCCTTTTTAATTTCAAAATAACTTTGTGGATGAGCACAAACAGGACATACTTTAGGAGCTTCTTTTCCAATAACAATATGGCCACAATTTCTACATTGCCATATTTTATCTCCATCTCTAGAAAATACTAAACCTTCATTAATATTAGAAATAAGTTTTCTATATCTTTCTTCATGTTCTTTTTCGATTTTAGCCACTTCTTCAAATAGAAAAGCAATTCTAGTAAAGCCTTCATTTCTAGCAGTTTCTGCAAAACCCTTATACATATCAGTCCATTCATAGTTTTCACCATTAGCAGCATCTATTAAATTATCAATAGTACTAGGAACAGCACCACCATGTAATTCTTTAAACCACATCTTGGCATGTTCTTTCTCATTATTTGCAGTTTCTTCAAAAATTGCAGCTATTTGCTCATAACCATCTTTTTTTGCCTTTGAAGCAAAATAAGTATACTTATTTCTAGCCTGTGACTCTCCTGCAAAAGCAGTCATCAAATTTTGTTCAGTCTTGCTTCCTTTTAATTCCATTTTTTTCCTTCCTCTCTAAACATTTTTTACAAATACCTACGTATTTAACATCGTAATCAATTACTAAATTACCATCGATATAATTATTAGAATTATCGTTCCTAGAAATATCAATAATATTTTTACATTCATTACATATGAAATGATCATGTACTACATTTCTGTCATATCTAACAATTCCATCAACAACAATAGTTCTAACTTTGTTATGCTCACTTAACCATGCCAAATTACGATAAACTGTTCCCAAACTAATATTATAAATTACTTTTTTGGCAATATCATATATTTGATAAGCATTTAAATGATTATAACTACTATTAACAATATCAAATATACAGTCTCTCTGTTTTGTATTCCGCATAGTACATCTCCTTAATAGTAATGATTACTAATAATAGTATATACTATTTATTTATAAATGTAAAGAAAATTATTTATAAATGTAAAGAAAAATGAATGAAAATAAATCATTCATTTTTACTTACTAACAAATCAGCCACTTTAGTAACATTTCCAGCCCCTAAAGTAAGAATTAAATCGCCATCATGTACGTACTGACTCAAATATAACTTAATATCATCATAATTACTAATATAAAAAGCCTCTTTACCATATTTTTTAATCGCTTTTACAATATCATCTTCCGTAATACCATAAACATTTTCTTCTCTAGCCGCATATATATCAGTAACAATAATATGATCAAAATTTTTAAGTGCTTTGGCAAAATCATCTTTATGTTTGTAAGCTCTAGAATATGTATGAGCTTCGAATATAACCCAAGACTCATTATATTGTTTTTTATGTATAGCATTTGAAGTGGCCATTATTTCAGTAGGATGATGCCCATAATCATCATAAACACATGCACCCTTAAATTTACCTTTATATTCAAGTCTTCTACTTGCACCTTTATATTTTTTTATACCCTTTTTAATATCTTCAAATGAAATATCATAACTAGAAGCAAGTGCAATAGCAGATAAAGCATTAAGTACATTATGTTCTCCTGGTACAGATAATTCTATTCTACCTAAATTATTACCATAATTAATAACATTAAATCTAGCACAACCTTCAGCATCATAATCAATATCAGTAGCCATATAATCACTATCATTATTAATGCCATATGTAACTACTTTAGCACTAGTATTATCTTTTAATTCACTGCTATTTTTATCATCATTATTTATAACTAAATAGCCATCATTAGGTAAATGACTAACATATTTATTAAAAGATTTCTTTATATTTTCAAGATTTTTAAAATAGTCCAAATGATCATTATCAATATTAAGTATAATCGCAGATTTTTGTTTAAACGATAAGAAACTATCACAATACTCGCAGGCCTCAATAATCAAAGTATCACTTTTGCCAACTCTATAATTACCATTAATATTACTAAGAATACTACCAACTTGAATAGTAGGATCCCTACCAGCTTCAAGAAATATTAAACTAACCATTGAAGTAGTACTAGTTTTACCATGAGTTCCAGCAATTCCAATAGTATTAGAATACAGTTTCGTAATTTCGCCTAAAAATTCTCCTCTTTCCATCATAGGTATTTTTTTCTTTTTAGCTTCAATCATTTCAACATTATCTTCTTTAATAGCGGCAGTATAAACAAGAAAATCTATATCATCAGTTATATTATTTTTACTTTGAGGCACATAAACTCGTATACCATTTTCTTTAAGTTTGTCAGTGATAACAGAGTTAACTCTATCACTACCACTTACTTTATATCCCATATTAATAAGTATATCGGCAATACCACTCATGCTAACACCACCAATACCAATCATATAAATATGTTTGCCTTTTTCAATAAATAAACCATTTTTATATTTTAATATTGTATTCTTAAATAATTTACCTCTAGTTTCAAAATCAGGAAATTGATCCCAACTAGCACAAGCAGGACTAAGTAAAATAACATCCCCAATTTTAGAATTATTGTAAGCTAGTTCCGTGGCAGTAACCAAGTCGTCGCAAACAATACATTTAACATTAATTTTATCACAAAATTTTTTAATTCTATTCTTAGTTTCACCATAAGTAATAACAAGTTTAGTATTCTTCATTGAGTCTTTTAATTCTTCAAAAGAATGGCCCCTATCTAATCCACCCATTAAAAGAATAATATCTTTATCAAAAGAATTAAGAGCAATAATAGTAGATTCAGTATTAGTGCTTTTAGAATCATTATACACTTCTCTTCCATTAATGTTTCCAACATACTCTAGTCTGTGTTCAACACCACTAAATGTAGTTAAAACATCAATAATAATATCATCACTAATATTATACCTTTTTGCACAAAGAATAGCACACATAATATTTTGATAATTATGCATTCCTTTTAAAACTATTTTTCTAGTATCAAGATATTTCACATTATCAAAATATATAAAACCATCCTTATAATAGCAATTTGTTTGATCAATACAAGAAAAATATAATTTACTACTTTTAATATCTTTGGTCATATCCATAACCTCTTTATTATCCATATTTATAATAGCAGTATCATCCTTAGTATGATGATTAAATATTTTCTTTTTAGTCATAACATATCTTTCATGACTATCATGAAAATCAGTATGACATTCGTATATATTAGTTATAATAGAAGTATTAGTTTTAAAATCGTACATATCGCATAATTGATGATCACTAATTTCCATAACTAAATAATCACCACTTTTAATATTTTTAACATAATGACATAAAGGGGTACCTATGTTACCAGCTAATACAACCTTATCACCAAAAGCACGTTTCATTATTTCATAAATGATACTAGTAGTAGTAGTTTTTCCATTAGAACCAGTAACACCTATAATATTAATATCCTTATTTAAATAATGATAAGCAACTTCAATTTCATTAACAACAGGTATACCCATATTTTTAGCCTTAACAACACACTTATGATCATACTTAATACCAGGATTTTTGATCATAATATCATAAGAATCATCAAAAAAATCATCTGGTTTATCACTTAAAATGAATTCAACGCCTATTCCTTCTAGTTCTTTAACTTTATCATTATCTTGTGGTTTCACATCAGTAATTAATATTTTATTATCAGGAGCCAATAATTTAGCTACCTCATAACCACTTCTAGCCATACCTAACATAAATATTTTTTTATCTTTATACATAAAAATCACTCCTTGTTAATTATATCACTTCTAAAAAAATAAGTAAATAATAGTTACAATTAATATATTATATTAAAATAAGAGAAAAAAAGTTTCTCCTATTCATAATCTACAATATATCTCTTAGAATAACATTTATAACCTAATTCCTCCATAAATTTAAAACTATCAGGAATTATAATAAATTCAACTAAAGAATAATTATTGTTATCAAAAAAATCATCTAACTTTGTTATAATATTCTCGTCTTGAATGTTCTGAGCATATAAATTACAAACTATATCATTTTTAGAATAAAAATATTTTATACTTTTCATATCAATATCAGCAAATCTTTCTTTAGTGGGAATAGAATCACTATCAATTATTCCCTTAAACACTGATATCATTTTAACTTTATATAAATCATCCATAATATTAATAAGATTATCTTCATTAACTAATATAGACAAACGTCCATCAAAGGCTAAATTACTATTAAGAAAATTTACACATTCTTTTACGATTACATCATCTATTTTATTATCACCAAAAGTAATACTAATTAAATCTTCTTCAGATAAAGAAACAAAGCCAAATAAAAACTTATTATCTTTTTTAACACCAAAAGTATTATTAATAAGTTGCTTTTCATCTACATAGGTGATATCAATACCCATATCCCTAATATATTCTTTTATATTATCTTTCTCTTTTATAGTTGGAATTTTATACATCTTATTATCATACTTAAGTTGTTTTTCTTTATCTGCAACTAAATCGATAAATATGATACCTTCTGGGATACCATCCCCATTGGTATCAATATATTTCCCAACCTGTGATTCAGTAGGGGATATTAGTTTATATATCATGAAAAAACATCCTTTCTTAATCTAAAATTTCAATCTCTTTAGAAAACGTAATTAAGCTTTTTAATGAATATCCTGTTACAGCAATAAGAACATCACTAATTACTTCTAAATCATGTTCATTGTTATATTTGTCTAAAAGAAGCTCTAGACTTCGTTCCATTTCAGAACGTCCGTTTTCTTCTTTATCTTCATCAAATTCTTTTATAATTGTTAATGCTAATTTTGCATAGTCAATGTCATTAATGTCTATCATATTTTTCCCTCTTTTCTAAATTTCAATAAACACTACACAATCTTTTAACGAATAAATTTTATACTTTCCAAAGTATATGCTAACAAGATTAGTCTTCAATTTGATTTGGAAATCTCCTTCAATTGTTGCAAGATATTTGTCTACAACCAGAAATATGTTTGCTGATAGTTTCTTCATATCTTTTTTTGAAAGTACGGCAACGGTTAAAGTGTCATATCCAAAATCTGGACCAACATACATTTTTAATTTATTATTATGTAAATCCTCAATACAAACACCTTCAAAATTTTTATTTTCCGCCTTAAGACTCGTTCCCATACTTTTTAACTCTTTTATTATTTTGTTTTTCAAAGCATTTTTTTGTATGTCCATTGTTTTTTGTTTCCCTTCTGTTTTTTCTGAGGTTTAATTTAATTTTTCATCAATCGATAATCCAATATTATTACATTTTGTTAATAAATCTTTTGGAGATAAACTCGTTTTAATTTGTCCAAATAATGTAAAGTCATAATCATCGAACCAAGCTTCTTCTTCATCGAATTCAAGAACATCAAATTGTTCCTCTGGTAATTCTTTTCCATATGAATTTCGACAAGCTCGTCTACTTTTTATTACTTCTAAAAATAATATTTCTTCAATACCATCAATATTTTTTAACATACTTTCTACTTCTTTAAGAGCCAATGGCTCGTTATCGTTGGTATATTCCAATGTAAGATTTGCTGTTCTCATTCATTTTCTCCTTATTAAATTATATAATCTTTCCTTTAAACTAAATTGCGGAAATGAAATATAGTTTCTTGTATAATAATGTTTAAAATAATCTCTATTATTACTTGAATACATATATTCCCAATCATTTGGTTTTTTCATCCCTCTTTTAATTGCATTTTCAAAGGCCTCATTAGAGTTTTCTCTTATTTTCATTCCTTCGAAAATGCTTCCCATTGAATGTAAATAGTTGATTCCATTTTCTTTTGTTTTTATTAATTCTAAATTCATGTTTTTTGTTCCTTTCTATTATTTTTTATAAAAAAAGTGCAAATAACTGCACTTTTTCTTTTTTACCATTGGATATAAGTAATATACTTTGGTATAGGGTTACAAGTATAAGGAACTTTTTTTTCAATAATTTTAAAGTTTTCGTTTTCAAACATTTTTAAAACTTTTTTATAAATTTTATTTACAAAATATTCATAGTCCTTTACTTGTTTTAATTTGAATTTCTTATACATTTTGGAAGTAATAATATCTTCTAATTCGGCACGAATGGAGTCTTCACCATTTGCTGCTTCATTTTCAATTTTTTTAACAAGTTCTTCAAAACAAACATTAGATACTTGTTCAATATCTAAAGTTTCTTCTAATCTATTTTTATTTGTTAACTTTCTCATTTTTTCTGAAAGCGTTACTCTCATGCTTCCATAAAAAATCCTTTCTTTTACGTCTTCATTCGTAAAATTATTTTCTTTTTTAAAGTTATCCATTTGATTTTCTAAGATTTTTAAGAATTCATGTACATTATTGAAATGTTCAATTTTTCCATCAAATTCAGCATCAATACTATTATCCTTTTCAATGATAGAAGCCCATTTAAAAGGAATAATTTTTGTGATTTGCGCTATAGGAGCAAAATATGTTTCTTCTCCATCGCAATTTCCACAATATCTATCTGATTCTTTAATGTTATCTGGAATCATATCCTTTAAAATATTTTCAATTCCATTGCTTAATTCTTTTAATACATTTTCCATAGTTATTTCCTCATTTTTCTTTTTATTTAATAATTGTTATTTTTATGTTTTTCATGTCTCTTATATGCTTTTTTATTTTTAACAGGGGAGGGTACTCTATTTTTCCCTTCCACAAATAAAGCATATTTTTCTTCTTCAGAATATTTAGTTATCTGCTTTAAATTTGGTTTAATTTTCATAGTTTTCATAGTTTTTTCTCCGTTTTTTACTAAAGAAATAGGCGAGAGCCAATTATTTTAGTAAATCTTGTCCTCAAAATTAACTATCAATAGATAATAAATCTTTTAAATCTTCTTCTGATAAGAATTTTGATAGTTTCTTTTGAGAGGCCTTTATCTCTTTTATATTCTTTTTTATAGTCAAGATGTCATCTTGACAAGACTTAATGATTTTGATATTTGATTCTTCAATATCACACAAGACTTCGTTAATATATTTCAATCCAGGAATAATGTTGTTGAAATCTCTTTCAATTGTAGTCACAAAGTATTGAGGATTACGATAATATATCTTACTATCAATGCTTACATTTTTAATTACTTTATCTTGATTCCATAGGTTTTCATATATTGGAATTATGATGTCATACTTTTCTGAAGTTATTGATGGTACAGAATAACGTCCATTAAAACCTTCTTCTTTTAAATCAAATACAAGATTTTTACATTCAAAAGTATCTATTCCTAAACACTTAAGCATTTCAAAATAATTGTTTTTTTCATTTAATAAACTTAAATATTCTGTATATACTTCTTTTTTTGCTTTATTTACTTCAAAAACCAAATCTTCTACAAGAAGTCTTTGTTTTTTAAAGTTTTTAGTGTTAGATAAATCTAAAGATGTAAGTTCTTTGAGAGTTTTATTTTTCATTTCTTAATTCCTTTCTTATTTTTTTTAATAATTCATCTTTGGTTTTGAAACATTGTTCATGTTTCAACTTTAACAAAAAACCATCCAGGCATTTTACTACATAGATATCATTTTTTATTTCAATAATCCTAGCAGACTCAATAGTCATATACCAGTTATCTAAAAAATAAATAATATCATTAATTTTCAATCTTACTCATTAGTTGTATCTTCGTTGTTTTGTGCAGAAAAAGCTGTAGCTGATGAATAATAAGTATATCCATTTTTTTGAGCCACTTCTG
>OGXG01000808.1_pt1 | contig 16729 bp, 12 predicted proteins | sample 1576251 | NCBI WGS metagenome assembly OGXG01 (sample SAMEA3541533, study PRJEB24748) | human gut metagenome | biome: human gut; feature: human-associated habitat; material: faeces | place: China | collected 2012
AGGCGGAGATTGGCAAGGTTCGGATACAGTTCTGTCTGCAGATTTTGCTGATTTGGAATGCGAAGCATCGGCAAAATCCCGTTACTGGGCATGCGTGAACAGTGACACATATGGGAATAATGACAGAATATATGTTCGAAAAAAGCTTGCATTTAAAAAGGAAGTATGGTATGATAAATTCAGAACTAATGTTCGATAGGACGGGAGGAGGCAGAACCTCATGCTGATACAGGAAAATCTTTCAATCGAAGAAAAGTTAAGAATTTTATCGGATGCGGCGAAGTATGACGCCGCCTGCACATCCAGCGGCGTGGGTAGAAAGGGAAAGGAAGGCTTTCTTGGAAACAGCCGGGTGGACGGCATCTGCCACAGTTTTGCTTCGGATGGGCGCTGTATCTCCCTGCTGAAAATTTTGTTTACGAACCAGTGCATTTATGACTGTCATTACTGTGTCAACCGGCGGAGCAATGACACGGTTCGCACCTCCTTTACGCCGGAGGAGGTTTGCCGTCTGACGATGGAATTTTACCGGCGCAACTATATAGAAGGATTGTTTTTAAGCTCCGGCGTGCTGGACACGCCGGATTACACGATGGAACTGCTGTATCAGACCTTGTACCGGCTTCGCCGCATCCATCGGTTTAACGGCTATATCCACTTGAAAAGTATTCCCGGCGCCAGCCAGGAACTAGTGAATGAAGCCGGACTCTATGCCGACCGTATGAGTGTGAATATCGAGATCCCGAACGAGAAGAGTCTTCAGCTATTGGCTCCTGAAAAGGATTTCCAGAGCGTCTTTCAGCCGATGCGTTATATTCAGCAAGGTGTTTTGCAGAGTGCTGAAGAGCGGAAACGTTTTCGCCATGCCCCGCGTTTTGTGCCTGCCGGACAGAGTACGCAGATGATTGTCGGGGCAACTTCGGAAAGCGACCGAGATATTCTGAAAGTTTCTTCTGCGCTTTACGCTCAGCCTACCATGAAACGTGTGTATTATTCGGGATATATTTCTGTCAATACCTACGACAAGCGCCTGCCTGCTCTGAAACAACCTCCTCTCGTGCGTGAGAATCGATTGTATCAGGCCGACTGGCTGTTACGGTTTTATCAGTTTAAGGTGGAAGAGATAGTAGATGACTCCTACCCTGACCTCGATTTGGAGATTGACCCCAAACTAGGCTGGGCACTCCGGCATCCCGAGCAATTTCCGGTAGACATCAATCGGGCCGACTACGAGATGATACTCCGCGTGCCGGGCATCGGGGTGAAATCAGCAAGATTTATCGTTGCTTCGCGCCGCTTTTCGAAACTGGGATTCTATGAGTTGAAGAAAATAGGAGTAGTAATGAAGAAAGCGCAATATTTTATCACTTGCAATGAGCTACCCACCCGGACAGTAAACGAGCTCACTCCTTTAGGAGTGAGGAAACTATTGGTACCCAAGCCCAAGAAAAAGACAGATGAACGACAACTGATATTGGAATTTAAAGAACCAGAAAACGAATGAACATCTTTATCTACGACTATACCTTCGAAGGCCTGCTGACCTGCATCTTTGACGCCTACTTCCGCAAAACCTTCCCCGACTTGCTTTTAAAGGAAGGCGAGCCGTTACCGCTCTTTTACGATGAAACCTTCCACGTCAGTACTGATGAAAGAAAAGCAATGCGCGTGTGGCGCGGGTTGGAAAAGAAAATATCCCACCATGCCCTGTCCGCCCTCACCTATTGCTGGCTGTCGGAGCTGCCGGAAGTAGACAAGAGGTTGTTCCGCTATATACGAAAGGCTATCGACTCACCCCGTTCCATCGAAACGAACTTTGCAGATGCCGACGTACTCGAATTATCGAAAATCTACAAGAAAGTGGACGGAGAACGGGTACATCTGATGCAGTTTGTCCGCTTTCAGAAAGCTGCGGACGGAATATTTTTTGCTGCTGTCGAGCCACAGTTCAATGCCCTCCCTCTTGCGGTGGAGCATTTCAAAGACCGTTTTGCCGACCAACCGTGGCTTATCTACGACGTGAAACGGCAATACGGATATTATTATGACTTGAAGGAAATGAAGGAAGTTACTTTCGAGAATCCTCAACAAGCCCATCTTGTCACAGGTATGTTGAACGAAAGCCTGATGGCTAACGACGAGAAACTGTTCCGGCAATTATGGAAAACTTATTTCAAGGCCATCTGCATCAAAGAGCGATGGAATCCGAGAAAGCATCGGCAAGACATGCCTGTGCGCTATTGGAAATACCTCACCGAAAAACAATAATCTCTTCCTTACAAGACAAACAATTCTTCAGGATATCCCACATCGACCAAAAACAGGGCGTGTCCCGGCACTGAGCTTCCGGCACTGCATCTATCCTTTTTTTCTATAACCTGCCTGAAACCGTCTATCGAGAGTTTACCACGGCCCACTTCTATCAATGTACCTACCACAGCCCTGACCATATTTCTTAAAAAACGGTCTGCCTGAATGGTAAATACCCATTCCGTTTCGCTTACCTGCTCCCAGTGGGCGTGCATAATCTTGCAGTTATTGGTTTTCACATCCGTATGCAATTTACTGAAGCTCGTAAAATCCGTGTAATCGAACAAGGTCTGTGCTGCCTCATTCATCTTTGCAAAATCCAAAGGCTGGAACAAACGCCAGCAATATGCCCGGTTAAACGGATTCTTCTGTGTGGTAACGTAGTATTTGTACGTACGATAAGTCGCATCAAAACGGGCATGCGCATCCTGATTCACTCTCCGCACACGGTACACCGATATATCCGGCGGCAGCAAACGGTTCAGTTTATCCGTCACCGTATCTTCATCCAGCATCCATTCCACATCAAAATGTGCCACCATCAGGCGGGCATGTACTCCAGCATCCGTACGTCCGGCACCTACTACTTCTATAGGCTTGCGCAGAAAAGTCGACAAAGCCTTCATCAACACTTCCTGTACACTAATGCCATTAGGCTGGATCTGCCAGCCATGATAATTTGTACCATCGTACGATAAGTATATAAAATATCTGCACATATATATTCCGTTATCTTACAGTTATATGGAAACATCCCTGCTTCAATTCATACTTCACATAACAACGGTTCAACTTACGCATATCTCTAAGCACTTCCGAAAGAACAAGTTTCAGCGTATCTGCCCCTACATCCTGCATAGGTCTTCCATCAGGATCTTCAACCTTTGCAAACCGTTTCCAACTCACATCGAAAGTAGTACCATAAGAATGACAAGAATTTGCCGACGCATTAAGATTTCTGCGCCGTAAACGCTTTACATCGTCTTTAGTGCGAAGAACAGAGGTTACAATTATTTTATTAGGATTTAATCCTTTGTTTTCCAGCGAATCAAGGAAAGCATGACCTATTGTATCCAGTAAAGCACTGGCCCGAGGAACCAGATAAGGTACAGAATGTGTAAGCGAATCTACATCATACAAGTCACACGATTTTATTTCTGTCAGACGGCCAATTAATTCGGAAGCAGCTTCCCTATCGGCTACTGGAGAAATCCCCAGACTCTTGGCTGCTTTAAGCTGCACGGCATTCAAATCATTAAAACTCCGTTTATAACTAATGACACCCCGTATATTATGCGGATTATTCATTTTCATAGACATGTCTTTTTCTTTGCATCCCGCTGCAAGCAAAGAACATAGACAAAGTCCACAAAAAGTATTCAATAAGATTTTCATTCTTCTTTTCTGCTTATCTAAAATCAATAATTATCATTCTCTTCATCGCATCATCTTATAGATAGATTGTACGCCGACAATTTTTGTCTATCACACAAATTGACGAAGAGATTAAAGTTTTATCTATTAACGGAAGCAAAAGTACGAATTATTCTTGAGATAGTATATCTTTGTAAAGAGGCGTTTAATTTAAAATATAAAAGTCTATGAACAGAGTATGTAAATTATTTGGTATTCGTTACCCTATTATACAAGGAGGAATGGTATGGTGCAGCGGATGGAAACTTGCTTCAGCAGTAAGCAATGCCGGTGGACTTGGTCTGATAGGTGCCGGCTCCATGCATCCCGAAACATTAAGAGAGCATATCCAGAAATGTAAAAAAGCAACCGACAAACCATTTGGAGTAAACATTCCTTTGATGTATCCTGAAATAGAGGCTGTTATGCAGTTGGTTGCCGACGAGGGAGTTCGCATTGTCTTCACTTCTGCCGGCAATCCTAAGACTTGGACAGAATGGCTGCACCAACATCATATTACGGTAGTTCATGTTGTTTCTTCTACAAAATTTGCAGCAAAATGTGAAGAAGCCGGAGTAGACGCTATCGTGGCTGAAGGATTCGAAGCTGGAGGACATAACGGAAGAGAAGAAACCACCACATTGTGTCTCATTCCGGCAGTCCGGCAAATTTGTACAGTTCCTCTTATAGCAGCAGGTGGTATTGCTACAGGAGAAGGTATCTTGGCAGCCCAGTCATTGGGAGCAGATGGTGTACAAATTGGAACCCGATTCGCTCTTACAGAAGAAAGTTCGGCTCACTTTGCTTTTAAAGACCGATGTCTCTCCCTACACGAAGGGGATACCATATTGACACTAAAACATCTGTCACCTACCCGCCTTATCAAAAATGAGTTCTACTCTGAAATAGAGAAAATAGAACAACAGGGTGGTTCTATAGAAGAGCTAAAAGCATTATTAGGAAAAGGCAGAGCCAAACGGGGAATCTTTGAAGGAGATTTGAAAGAAGGAGAACTGGAGATCGGCCAGATTGCTTCACTGTTCCATCACATCCAGCCTGTAAAAGAAGTCATGAAAGAACTGATAGACGATTATAACTCAGCTTTACGGCATATGCAGGATCAGTTATGCTGGTAAACAGGTCTTCTATTTCCATTAATCTGAATTCTTTTTATCGACAATGCAGACACAAAAAGTTGGTTTGCTCAATTCCAATTTATTTCATATTTTAGCAATGTAATCAAGAAATATATAATCACTATGGATATCAAACAATACATTCAAGAGAATGAAAATCGTTTTTTAGAAGAACTGTTCAGTCTTATTCGCATTCCAAGCATCAGTGCCCTGCCACAGCACAAAGAAGATATGCTTGCATGTGCCGAGCGTTGGAAACAGCTCCTGCTGGAGGCTGGAGCAGACGAAGCCATGATTATGCCTTCGAAGGGTAACCCATTGGTATATGCTGAGAAACGAGTAGACCCGAATGCACCTACTGTACTGATTTATGCGCATTATGATGTAATGCCAGCCGAACCACTGGAACTCTGGAAAAGCCAACCTTTTGAACCGGAAGTACGCGACGGACATATTTGGGCGCGTGGAGCCGATGACGACAAAGGACAGGCAATGATTCAAGCCAAAGCCTTCGAATATGTAGTCCGGGAAGGATTATTGAAGCACAATGTAAAATTCATTTTCGAAGGAGAAGAGGAAATTGGCTCACCAAGTCTGAATGCATTCTTGAAAGAGCATAAAGAACTTCTTAAGGCAGATGTAATCCTTGTATCAGACACCAGTATGTTGGGAGCTGATTTACCCTCACTGACTACCGGACTACGCGGACTTGCTTATTGGGAAATAGAAGTTACAGGACCAAACCGTGACTTACATTCCGGACATTTTGGTGGAGCTGTAGCCAACCCTATCAACACATTATGCAGCATGCTGGCACAAATTATCGATGAAAACGGACGCATTACTATTCCACATTTCTACGACGATGTAGAAGAAGTTCCTGCTGCCGAAAGAGAAATGATTGCCAGCATTCCATTCGATGAAAAAAAATACATGGAAGCAATCGGTGTAAAGGCTTTGAAAGGAGAAAAAGGCTATTCTACACTGGAACGTAACAGTTGCCGTCCGTCTTTCGATGTATGTGGTATTTGGGGTGGATATACTGGCGAAGGCTCTAAAACCGTATTGCCTTCAAAAGCTTATGCGAAAGTATCGAGCCGTCTGGTACCTCATCAGAATCATGAAAAGATTTCCCAATTGTTTATCGACTATATCAACCAGATTGCCCCCGATTATGTGCAGGTAAAAGTTACTCCGATGCATGGAGGTGAAGGATATGTATGTCCTATCACACTGCCGGCTTATCAGGCTGCAGAAAAAGGATTTACCGTTGCATTCGGGAAAAAGCCTCTTGCAGTTCGCCGTGGAGGAAGTATTCCTATCATCAGCGACTTTGAACAAATCTTGGGAATAAAGACCGTCTTGATGGGATTCGGACTGGAAAGTGATGCTATTCACTCACCCAATGAAAACTTCTCACTTGATATTTTCCGCAAAGGAATCGAAGCAGTGGTAGAATTCCACAAAGAGTTTGATAAGATGTAATCAAAGTTCAAAACAAGAACAATAAAAAGAAATATTCAGTAAATACTACAAATCAACCACCTAGTTCATTTGCAAAGCATTGTGAATCAGGTGGCTTTTTGTATCCTCTGTTATTTCCCGATTCCCTCTTACGGTTAGGTGACTGGAATAATTGGAGCACTTGTTATATTGAACGGAAAAAGGCGATAAGACACACAAAAAACGTGACTTGAATCGATGGCTTATGATACTTGTATCGTTGCCCTTCGTGACTTGTATCGTATGCCATCGATACAAGTCGCGTTTTTAGAAGCATTTTCTGAAAGCAAAAAACGGTATGAATGACATCTATTACTGACATTCATACCGTTTTTCTTCAGATACCGTTCCAGGCATTTGCAGAGAATTGAGCCTCAACTCCGCTTTCCAACTCATCGTTCAGGTTGTGAAAGAAATCAATACCTGTCAACTCTTCCAACTCGTCTACTGTAATTGCATAATTAGAAAGTTTCTCTTTACTACCATACGTTTTGCTCTGATCCAACCAAAAAGCAATAGCCTTGAAACGGTCTCCTTTTTTATTCAGTAAAGCCATAAAATAATACTTGGGTACCGGCTTTGTCTGATCTCCATCAATGTATGTCCAAATATGTTCCTTGCGGTCTATACTGGCACCTTTTACCACATACAGTGTATCACGGAACACATTACTTCGCCCCCAGTTTTGTACAGCTGCTTCCAGTTCACGCCATATTCCTGTATTGAAGCTGTTTTTCTGTGGACTCATATTGGTATAATAGAAAGTCTGTTCATTCGCTGTTTCAGAATACAACCGGTCGGCCGATGCACAGAGATGCCCCCTGTCATATCCTTTCCGTCCAAAATCAGCTTGCACGCGCTGACTTGAAGCTCCCACCAAAGGATCGGGACCAAAAGGTTCGTCACTACGACCTACGGTAGTCTGCCCTGTTGTATTATAAAATTTGAAAGCTACCCAGCGTGCATGTTTTTTGTCTAAATCGTATTCCAGACTAAAGGTATTAACTTCTTGCCCTCCCACTGTAGTAGAATGGGAAACAAACTTATGATTGCCACTTGTAGCTAAGGCAGGGAGCTCTGCCGGACCATTAGAAAAAGCAGAACCCGATGAAGGGTCATCATTACTACAAGAGGTAAAAAGCAGGACAGACAACAGACTGCCCGCCAAGAATAGTCTTATTTTCATTCGTTTAATTTTTATGCTGTTTTGACACTGATGTACAACAAAGCACAACAGTTTTTATTTCTTTATGCAAAGAAAATAAAAAAGAGCGAAGAATCCCGCCTTTCCGGCAAGATTCTTCGCTCCTTTTCAAAGCTCTATCTATAATATTTTATTTCTTTATCAAAGAAACTTTATCTATTAATAAGTCTTTACCTGATCCGCTTTTTGAATTTACAAAGAAGATAGAGACTACTGTCTCAGCATTTAAAGTAAACTCAGCAGAATATTCCTGCCATTCATTAGATAAATCGGTAGAATCAAGAATGTAGCTATAAGTTTTAGGACTTCCTCCTTCTATAGGTACCCATCCCATTCTAAATTTAGCAGGATCTGCTACGCTTTTTGCATAAACAGAAAGAGTATATGTTCCTGCTGATAAAGTAATATCTTCTGAGCCAAAACGGGCATTAGAAGAACTACCTTTCATCAAAACAGAATAAGTTCCATCTTGAGCATCTGCATTTTGTGCATATGTTGCACTAGTTACAGACGCACGTCCCCAACTATCAGGTGTTTCTCCAGTCCAAGTTTCAAAACTTGAATTAGCCAACAAATTATCTCCTGTTCCAGGCTCTGGTTCTGTACCACCACCATTTTCTGCAGCAGCAACTTTCACATTCTTTACTTCCCATGTAGCCGCAATTTCACTAGAACTAGTGTATTTGAAAGCCAACTGTACTTTCTTTCCTGCATACTTATTCAAATCAACATCACCAGAAGCAACAAAATTCCAGCTATCGCTTTCGGGATATGTAATCGTCAACGGTTCCCAATTATTCATTCCAGCTTCTGTAGCTACAACAGTAAGATACTGAGAAGCTTTTCCTTTGGCAAAATTAATAGCTTGTTCGAAAGTAAGCACAGCCTTATCCACACCTGTCAAATCAATAACAGGAGAAGTCAACCAACTTTCAGTTACATTATTCACTTTATTTACAAATGCACTAGCTTTCATATATTTGTAAGAGGCATCGTGTTTCCACACAAAACTCAATGAACCAATTTCCTTATTATCAATTATAAATTTACCAAGACCTGATTCAAAACTTTCTACATAAGGGGCATCTTTAGTTACAGTAACCTCTTCGCCTGGAGTCGGTACATTGCCACTGCCATCACTATAAACCTGTACATCATTTACCTCCCAAGTAGGAGCAGCTTCTGTACTGCTGACATATTTAAAGGCAAACTGCATATCCTTTCCTGCATATTTAGCCAGGTCAATATTTCCAGAAGAAACCATTGTCCATGACTCACCACTGCTATAGTTCGGGATAGTCAATTGTTCCCATGCCTCTTTTCCTGCTTCGGTAGCCAACAAAGTCAGTTCTTTTGTTTTATCTACACCAAACTTATGTGCATGCTTGAAAACCAAAGTAGCCTTTGTTGCATCAGACAAATTGATTGCCGGCGAAATCAACCAACTTTCAGAAGCCTTGTTTGAACCACCCACGTAAGCACTCGCTTTCATATACGGAGGATTAGTCTGATACTGTTCCCATTTCCATACATAAGAAGAACCTTCTGGAAGAGTTACATTTTTAATAGTAAAGTCACCTTCATTTGCAGTAAATTTCTCTTCAAAAATCAAGTTACCTTCCGGAGTTTCTCCTTCACCACCTTCTTCTTCTCCAATTTCTTCTCCTTTAAAGACTCCGGCAGAAACTTCTTTCAACCCAGCAGCACTAAAGTAAGAAGTAAGAGTACCCTGCAAAATCACAGGCTGCTTCAAGTTGTCTGCATGATCCACCAGATTCAATGCAGTACGAATTGCTCCAAACGGCAACTGAACAATCACACAATTCTTTGCTTTCTGTTCATCTGGATTATCAGCAATCATTAAATTAGAACTAGTAGAAAACGGTGCAGCAAAATTAGCAGTAAAAGGATCTACTTTAGTTTCCATTACACCTACGATGTATCCTTGTACCCAAGCCACAGAACCATCCTGCTTCATTTGAGCAGTAGCTACATTATACGGATCTTCCTTGGTTCCTGTTCCTACAAGATCCACATCGTCCGGAGATTTAATTTCATATGGTGCAGGCACATCGCTACAAGAAGTCATCAATGCAGCAGCTCCAAACAGCGTAAAAAACAGTGCGCTAAAAATCTTTTTCATAATCAATATGTATTTGTTTTGTTAATTATTTCTTTTTACTTCTTCTCCCGATCTTAAAGTCAGCTGCCAGGTATTACCATAGCGACTCAGCAGACCTGTTACATTCAACTTACCCTGAGGCAATACATCGTTTGCGAAATTAGCATATGTACTGGTACGAACCACAAGTTTAGTTCCATCTTCAAATACCAGATTCTGTTCAATTGCAGACTGTGATCCACCTTTATCTTCTGCATAAAGTTCTTCTCCATCTGCATTTTCAAACGAAACATCATTCATGTTCACCAGAATAGGAGCTTCTGCCTTATCCCATGAAGACAAATCAGCTGCAGTCAGAGTCTTAGGCGCCAGTTCCGGATAAAAAAGATTAGGTTCACCAAGCAGACGAACGTGCTCTTCCCACATATAACCCGGCATTCTACCAACCTTACCATTATATACGGAACCAAGCTGTCCCAATTCTCCATATCCTCCGATATAAAGTCCTTCACAGTCAATAATCATTTTCTGACCAACCGGACAAGTAGCATACAAACCGGTATTATTAATGCCAATTACGATTATACCACTCTCATCAGCAATCATCAACTGCTTATAAATATTTCCGCTTTCGTCATCACCTACAATGACTCCCTCAATACGTGTTTCTTCTGTAATCTGCTGCAAGCCATTGGCAGATATCACCGAAGCATACTTTTTCTTCAGATTGGCAATAGAGATTGTCCGTCCGTCTTTTATATTATTGTTTCCATAGGCATTGCCTGTTACAGGTACATCAAAATCGTCCATACAAGAAACCAATCCTGAAGTAAACAGAACCATGCAGGCAGCCAAAATTAACGTTATCTTTTTCATATCTTCTTGTTTGATTTTATACTCTTACCTTTCTCTTCATCAGAATCTGAATCCAACATTCAGGAATGCATTGAACGGGAAAGCATAATAGTATTTTGAGTTTTTAGAGAAAACATATACACGTTCTGAACCATCTTCGTAGCTATCGTCACGATTTTGTTCGTAACCACCGGTACGCAGATTAGTATTATTCAGAATATTGTTCAAACTTAGATTAATGCTCAAGCTCTTACCATCACGCAGACGAATAAATTTACCTATAGAAGCATCCAGCATAAAGCCACCGTCCAACTCTTCCTGTTCCGGTACAGATACTCCCACCAAGTTTCCATTGGCATCTACAGTTCCATCGCTATACTTGGTCAGTACACTTTCCAAACGGCGATAAGTAGAGAAATCAAGATATACACGATGATAATAGTTTCCTGTCAGATTAAAGAACCATCCTTTGATGTTATAATCCAATCCCAAGCTATATGCAGAAAGAGGAGTACCACTCAAACGCATACCTTTTGCATATACACGGTCTACATTCGATTCGCTTTCACTTTCATATGTACGAACCGCATCCGGATTATTGATGTATTTAGCTTCAGACCATGTAGCGATACCAGTCAACGACAAGTTAGAAGTCAGTTTCACGGTAGCTGCAGCCTCTATTCCATAATGTTCTTTTTCAATACCATTCATAGAAAGATAAGTGAAACGTGATTCATTATCATTGTAAAAAGCATCCATCTCTACCTGATTGCTGAAGCGCATATAGTAACCGGTAATACGTCCGTTCACTACAGAACCGGTAAAGTTGTAACTCAATTCACCTCCTAAAATACGTTCAGTCTTCAGATCTTTTACAAAGTCATTTTTAATACGTGGAGCAATGAAAGCATTGTAAGCAAGTGGAGCACGATCTTCGTAGCTGGCATTCAATGAAATAGAATGATTTCCGTTGAAGTCATAACGGATACCTGCCTTAATAGCACCTTCCAGGAACTTGGCAGTACCACTGCTTCCTTTTGATTTCAAAGGAGCACGTCCATTACGCATATTACCATAACGGAACATCTGTGTAGAACCGATTTTACCACTTACAAAATAATTCAGTCCTGCATCTTTTCCTTCATAACGCAACCAAGCGCTTTCCTTATAAACATGAATATCGTAATCGTATCCGAAACGGTCGCCTTCTCCAATTCTACGGTTCGGATTATCCAAATCATTCTGAATGATAGAAGAACCGTATCCATAATCACGAACAGAGAACTTGTCGATATCGGTATAAGTAGTTGCTCCCAACAAATCTTTCATTGTTTTATAATGCATACCTTTTGTTGCATTGAAAGCGATACCAGCCGAATACTTATGATTCTTGTCCAAAGAATGATTGAATACAGAACTCAAGTTGAAAGCCAACTGGTCGTTGTGCAATTCTTCCTGGTAATACAAAGCATCCTTACCAGTAGCATTTGCCTTCTGATTGGCAAGATACAGCATATCCCAGTCTATCTGGCGATAAGATTCATTATTCATCCATAAATCAGTTACCCGATTAAACTGATCCAGTTCATCTGCAGTAGGAACACTGTTCCAGACATTAAAGATAGAACTTGGTAACTTCTTGTAATAATCCGGTCTTGGATCGGCTGCATTACCTCCCCATCCCAAGGCACTCTTGCCATAAGAACTATACTTAAATCCGGCACTGGTTACCAACTTCATATCCTTGTTAATATCAAAGTCCCAGGTAGCAATAGCCGACGGCTCATACGAATTTACCACACGTGCATTACGTTTTTCGCCATTCTGATATCCCCAGTTGGGATTATAATAGTGACTGTTTGCCAAATAATAAGCTTCTTCTGTAGAAGCTCCCTGCTGTCCTCTTTCTGTAGGCGCTCCCCAGGTTGCGAGAGACAAGCTATGACGTTCGTTAAATACCTTCTGTGCAGCCAGGAAATAGCTGAAAGAATTATAAAAAGTACCAGCAATATTGCCTTCTTCCGCCCATCTGTAACCAAACGAGCCGGTAAAAGCCCATCCATTGTTCATCAAGCCTGTAGAATAGGTATACATGGCTCTTGCTACATAACTACGGTTGCAGGCAGAGAAGACCAGCTTCGATCCTGGTGCATACTGGCTGGCACGCATATTGATATTAGAAGAACCACCCACTGCACCAAAAGTAAAGTTATTGGTTTCAAATGGGCTGATACCTTCCTTGTTACGGGTGGCATCATTCAAGCCTCCAATCAATCCGTAACTGAAACGTCCCGTTTCTACATCATTAAATTGCACTCCATTAAAAAAGACTTCACTGTACTGCGAATCAAGCCCTCTTACCCTAAAACGCATCGGGCTGAACAAATAGCCTACATTCGACAGATACACGTCATTGTTCGAAGTGACCAATGCATAATTGCTTTGAGCCACATCATCATCTTCGTTCAGTTGGGATTCTGTAAATGTAAATGAAGCATTATCTTCAAGTACATTCTTTTTTACCTTATTCTGGGCTATCAAAGCTGGAGTAAGGCAAAAAAGCACACTCATAAGTCCGAGCTCTTTTTTCATACTTTTTATCGTTAATTTTAAACACTTTTTACCTTAATGTATTAAGGTATCATTACAAAGTAAATAAAAAAAGCCGAATTTGAATAATTTTTGCCAAAAAAACACGGGGAAACAGTATATTTTTCTACTTATTTTTTAGATATTTGTCATTGGACTGTAATAACATGATAAATTAAAAGCTCAAAACAATGAAAAGACATCTATTATTCGCACTGATGACATTCTTATTTGTCACAGTTTATTCACAGGAAAAAAAGTATGCCCTATATGGAGTAGGCTTTTATAATTTGGAAAATCTATTCGACACCTCACATGATGAAGGGAAGAACGACTACGAATATCTGCCCGAAGGAAAAAACAAATGGGATGATTCCAAATACAAATCCAAACTGAAAAACATGTCCGAAGTGCTAAGTTTATTAGCTACGGACAAACTTCCCATGGGTGCTGCAATTATCGGTGTTTCGGAAGTAGAAAACAGAAGAGTACTGGAAGATCTTATTGCACAACCGGCTCTTGCAGACAGAGGATATGAAATTATCCATTACGAAGGAGTAGACGTAAGAGGTGTAGACTGTGCTTTCCTTTATAACCCCAAACTCTTTCAAGTAGAAACAAGCAGACTTGTCCCCTACATTCCAGAAGACAATGACACTACTTACAAAACACGTGGATTCCTGATTGCAAGCGGAACAATGGGAGGAGATAAAATTGCCTTTATTGTAAACCATTGGCCTTCGAGAGCAGCCGCTTCTCCAGCCCGCGAAAGAGCCGGAGTTCAGGTACGTGCTCTAAAAGACTCGTTATTACAGAACAACCCCGACATCAAAGTCGTAATTATGGGTGATATGAACGACGATCCTATGGACAAAAGTATGTCTGTAGCGCTAGGAGCTAAAAGAAAAGCTAAAGAAACCGGTAAGACAGATTTGTTCAACCCATGGTGGGACACTTTGAAGAAAGGATACGGTACTCTGATGTATCAAGGCAAATGGAACCTGTTCGACCAGATAGTATTTACAGGCAATATGTTAAACCCGGACAGAAAAACTCTGACTTATTACAAACATGAGATTTTCAAACGTGATTTCATGTTCCAGACTGAAGGCAGATACAAAGGTTACCCCAAGCGTACACACGCTGGAGGTGTATGGCTCAACGGATATAGCGACCACCTTCCTACTGTAGTTTATTTTATCAAAGAAATACAATAACATCCTAACTCATGAAAAATTCATTGCATTTTTTCAAGGCAACCTTATTTGTCCTTGTGGCACTCTTCACCTCTTGTAGTGAAAGAGATATTCCGGAAGAGTTGCTGAACAACGAACAGAATACATCCCAACCGGTTTATTTAGATTTAAAAGAAAATCTTCCGGCTGATAATGCAGGCTTTCTGTTGCATATCCGCACAGAACAATCGTGGACAATAGAAGTAGACCAAGACTGGTGTACTTTATTAAGATACTCTGGTAACGGAAATGCATCGGTAATGGGTAGTGTAAGCAAAAATACTACCGAACAAATGCGTTCTGCACTCATCACTGTACGTATAGCCGGTATTTCTTATCCGCTTACCATACAACAGAATGCAGGCGAAGAAGGAGAAGGAGGATCGACCACTCCAGAAAATCCGAACGGATATGCAAAAAGAATAGAAGTTCCGGCTCTGAAAGGAGGAGACATGAATCTGTTCATCACGCATACTACACAGTATAACGGAAAAGAGGTAATTACTTATAGTTACGAATGGGATTGTGCAAAGAAGCACTCACGTTGGGTAGCTTTTACCTTTAGCACAGCAACCCCTGACAACGATGCGGGAAGAAATGATTCATTCAGAGACGACCCGAAAATCCCCTCACAATATCAGACGCACGACAGCGACTATAAAGGCAGTGGATACAGCCGCGGACACTTATGTGCTTCTTCAGACCGTCAGTATTCTATAGAAGCCAACAAACAGACATTCTATTTCTCTAACATGAGTCCTCAGATTCAAAACGGTTTCAACGGAGGCATCTGGATGAACCTAGAACAGAAAGTCCAGCAGTGGGGTAACATCTCTGTTTCATCGGATACGCTATACGTAGTAAAAGGAGGAACCATTCAGGACAATCAGATTATAGAATATATAGGCAACAATGTTCCTGTACCCAAATACTATTTTATGGCTATCTTATCGCTTAAAGGAGGAAGTTATCAAGCTATTGGTTTCTGGCTGGAGCATAAGGCTTACAGCAATAACAATTACAAGCAGTATGCTCTTTCAATCGATGATCTGGAACAGAAAACCGGAATTGATTTCTTTGCCAACTTGCCCGATAATATAGAGACAACTGTAGAAAGTAAATATACAGAAAGTGCCTGGAGCTGGTAAGGATTATCCAACCAGACAAAAATAAAACCATTCATCAGAAAGGCTGTCTTAAATAAAATTTATATTAAGACGGCCTTTTTTGTATCCGAACATTCCACTCTTGCAAGACGGACGGAAAAGATTGGAGCTTGAAACCGGCAATCTCTTGACAAATATATCACACAACAAGAATAAACAGGTAGCGATAAGCATCGGAGTCTTTAATCGCCGTCGTTGATTATAGAGCCGCCGTTGTCGGCTGTACAGCCAACGACGGCGTTTGTGCAGCCGACGTCGCTGAATTGAACAAATGAATAGATCTCTAGATTTATATCTATGCCAATGAGCGTCTTTCCTACAGACAGTTCAGACAACCAAGGTTCTACAGCTTAATCTGAAATAAAAACAAAAAACAGAGACCATCTCAAGTCCATACTGAGACAATCTCTGTTCACTTGTATCTTACAACAATAAAACTCCGTTTTTACCGCAAGCGAAGAATCTCTCCTACTTTAGGTGCCGGAGATTCCGGTTTCATGTTATTCATCTTATACAGACGCGACAAACGGACACCGAATTTCTGGGAAATGGAATACATGGAATCACCCGGACGTACCGTATAACAAATATGATCTTTTGTAGCCCGGCTACGTTTCTTCTCCAAATAAACAATCTCACCGCCCTGGAATTTATAATCTTTCGGCAACTCATTGTATTTGCGAATCTTCTTCTTACTGATACCCATTTCCTTGGACAACGACTCAAAAGTATCTCCCCTGCGCGCAACGATATACAAAAGTTCGTTGGCCAGATAAGGCTGATGCGGATCAGGGAATTCTTCAGACCACTTCAGACCACCCTTTCTATCGTATTTATCCAAATCATATAGTTCAATAATATCTATCAGACGGTCTGCGTAACGAGGGTCGGTAGCATAACCGGCTTTTTTCAGCCCTCTGGCCCACCCCTTGTAATCGGTAATTTTCAAGCGGAACAGAAAAGCATACCGGGCTCCTGTACGCAAAAACTTGGAATGGTCTTCGTACGAATCTCGCGGATGCTTATAGGCACGAAAACATTCGTTCCGCGCATCATCATCATGACGCACCGTACGTCCTTCCCAGCGACTGCCACATTTAATTCCAAAGTGATTGTTCGATTTCCGCGCCAGCGTACTTCTGCCAGCCCCCGACTCCAGCAATCCCTGTGCCAGCGTAATACTGGCAGGAATGTGG